>Ga0314772_1000351_pt1 | contig 25484 bp, 21 predicted proteins | sample MetaGCBIW2018_FD_204520 | JGI IMG/M metagenome (GOLD analysis project Ga0314772, IMG submission 204520) | Cryopeg brine microbial communities from Beaufort Sea near Barrow, Alaska, United States - CBIW 2018 | ecosystem: Environmental > Aquatic > Marine > Coastal | place: USA: Alaska | collected... | reverse complement strand
CGAGCACTGCCCACTGTACGGCGCTGATGCCCATTTCGTTCTGAACCTGCCGCTGCAGGATGTTTCCGGTCTGGAAAAGGCGGAAGAACAGCCGGTTCGGAATGCCTCCGGATTCGTTGACGATCATATGTACTCCTGTCTGGCCAGTCCCGTCCGCTGTTATGAGCGGGTAGGCACCAGCTCTGAATTTTACGCTTTGCATGAAAAGGCCCTTCGATCCTACTACCTGTAAGGTTCTCTTTTACGCACTCATAATGCTCCGGAGCATTGGTCTTTGGTGATGAGATCTTGCCGTGTTTAGAACTTCTGGAGTTATGTCATGGATCATTTTGATGTGGTTGTCCTCGGCAGCGGAAACGCCGGTCTCTGTGCCGCCCTTTCAGCAAGAGAGTCAGGTGCTCGTGTGGCCATTCTTGAGAAGGCACCGGAATTAGAAAAGGGGGGCAATTCAGCCCACACCGGCGGGGCCTTTCGAGTTGCTTACGAAGGCGTTGAGGATCTTAAACAACTGATGCCAGATCTTCTGAGCAGCGAGCTGGAAAACTCGGATTTCGGAACCTATAGCGAAGAGGAGTTTTTCAGCGAGTTGGCGGTGCAGAGCCAGTACCGGGCTGACCCTGATGTGCTTGATACCGTCGTCTCGGAAAGTCTGGATACCCTGCGATGGATGACGACCAAAGGCGTTCGTTTCATGCCGATTTACGGCAGGCAGGCTTTCAAAATCGATGGCAAATACAAGTTCTGGGGCGGGCTGACCATCGAGGTGTCCGGCGGTGGCCTCGGCCTTGTTCACTCTCTTATGACCAAAGCCGAGAAGGAGTCCGTTCAGATTGTGTATGACACCCGTGCCAGCTCTTTGCTCCGGAAGGCCGATGGCTGGATTGTTCAATGCACCAAAGGGGAGGATGTTTCAGCCCGTTCGGTAATTATTGCGACCGGTGGTTTTCATGCCAATCTGCGCTGGCGAACCCAGTTTCTGGGCCCGGGGTGGGATCTTGCCAAGGTTCGAGGGTCACGTCACAACACTGGTGATGGGATCGAAATGGCGCTCGAGGCGGGCGCTGCGGCTTATGGTAACTGGTCTGGTTGTCACGCGGTGTTCTATGACCTGAACGCACCGGCCATGGGCGATCTCAATCTATTGAATATGCAGAAAAACTACTTCCATCTTGGGGTGGTGGTGAACGCCGACGGCAAGCGCTTTATGGATGAGGGGCTGGATTTCAGAAACTACACCTACTCCACCATGGGCGAGAAAGTTCTGCGCCAGCCTGGTGGTGTTGCCTGGCAGATCTTTGACCAACATACAGAAAGCTTGTTGCCAGACGAATACCGGATTCGCCAGGCCACTCGCCTAGAAGCCAGCACTCTGGAAGAACTGGCAAAAAAACTGGACGGTATTAATGCCCAGGGGTTTCTCAATACAGTCGAAGATTGGAATGCCTCGGTTGACGATAAGAAAGCTTTTAACCCAGCGATCCGTGATGGGCGATCGACACGTGGCCTGACGATTCCCAAATCCAACTGGGCCAACCCACTGAATAAACCGCCTTTTGTCGCCTATGCCGTCACCTGCGGCATCACTTTTACCTTCGGTGGCTTGAAAGTTGATAGTCAGGCAAGAGTGCTTGATGAAGAGGATCAGCCGATTGAAGGTTTGTATGCTGCGGGCGAGTTGGTGGGAAATCTCTACTTCGTGAAATACGCCGGCGGGGCCGGTCTGACGTCAGGCTCTGTTCTGGGCCGACTTGCGGGCGCAGACGCCGCAGCCAGAAGCGCTACTAAATAATAAATGTAAGAGGCGGACTTCATGACGATTCGGATTTGGCATCAGAGTTTTACTGTACTGAGCGACTTGGGTGTCTACGATGCGGCCCTCAAAGCCCATTTCAAAAAAGTGGCGCGGCCCGACACGGAAATTCACATGCACGGTATGAAACCAGGCACCTATCGGACCAACTACCCGGGGGACGACATCAAATATGGCGCTCTGCAGTACCTCCATGGTTTGCAGTTCATGGCAAACGGCTTGAATGCCGAGGCCGCAGGATACGACGCCTATGCCATCAGCACCTTGCCTGAACCCGCGCTGCGGGAAATCCGGAGCTTGCTTGATATCCCGGTTGTCGGGTATGGCGAATCGGCCATGCTCACTGCCTGTATGCTGGGGCGCCGTTTTGGCGTGCTGGTTTTCATCGACGAACTTGCCGAGTTAGTCGCAGACAACGCGGTGAGGCATGGTCTTGGTGATCGGTTGGCGGAGGTGCGGCACGTCGGGTTTCGGTTTGCCGATGTGCTGGCCGCGTTCGAAAATCCTGACGCTTTGATTGAACAGTTCCGGCAGTCTGCCCGGGAGCTGATTCGTGCCGGTGCGGAAGTGGTTATCCCCGGTGAGGCACCGCTGAATGTATTGCTGGCCACTCACGGTATTAATCAGGTGGATGGTGTACCCGTGCTGGATTCCCTGGGTGCATGGATAAAACAGGCCGAGGCCATGGTAGATCTGCAGCGAGCCAATGGCACCAGAACCTGTAATCAGGGTTATTTCTCTGCACGGCCCGAGGTTGACCGGGTTCAGGAAATCTTTGATTTTTACGGGTTGTCGAAGGGTTTTCTGAGTTCAGTTGGGGAGAGTGAGCATGAGTAACACATATCAGGCGGATTTGGTGGTGGTTGGAGGCGGTCTTGCGGGCTTCGCGGCCGCACTGGCTGCAGTAGAGCAAGGGGTGAATGTTCTGCTTTTGGAAAAAACCGGCGAGATTGGTGGCTCCTCGGCCATGAGTGGCGGCTGCCTGGCCTTTGCTGGAACCGACCTCCAGCAAGAAAATGGCATTGAAGACTCATCTGAGAAACTGTTCGAGGACCTGATCAATGTGGGCAAGGGCGAGGCGGATGAAGCCTTGGTCAAGGCCTACACAAACCTTCAGCTGAATACCTATGAATGGCTGAAAAAGTATGGAGTGGAGTTTCAGCCGGTGATTGAAACCGCATCCGGGCAATCGGTGCCGCGGGTTCACAATGTAGATCCGGCCGATATGGTTCGCCAGCTGGAAAAAGCCGTGAGGCAGTCTGGAAAAGTGGACATTCTGCTTAACACTCGGGCCAAGCGCCTGGTGCGTGATACTGGCGGACGAGTAACTGGTCTTCATGCAAGCCGCAATGGCGATGACGTCGAAATCAGCGCCATCAAAGGCGTTGTGCTAGCGTCCGGAGGCTTTGTCAAAGATCAGGAAATGATTCACCGATTTGCACCGCTATACGACCACGCCGCCTTTATCGGTGGCGAAGGCAATGAAGGAGATGGCCTCAGAATGGCCTGGGCGCTGGGGGCTGACCTGCGGGATATGGTCCACATCAAAGGTACCTACGGCAAGCACCCGATGGATGAGAACAATCACCATGCATGTCTCGCGGTCTACAAGGGCGCCATCGCTGTAAACCAGGAAGGCAAGCGCTACGTGGATGAGTCTCTGTCATACAAGTTGCTGGGCGATGCCTGCATGCAACAATCCTATGGTGTGACCTATCAGATTCTCGATCAGACCATCATGAAAAGCGGTGATAACCGGGTGCGAATTCTGGATTTCGAGCGCCGGCTGGAAGAGGGACTGTTTGTGGAGGCGGACTCCCTGGACGAGTTAGCCAAGTTGTTGGAGCTGCCAGAAGACGTGTTCCTGACGGAAGTCGGCGCCTACAACCACGCCGTGGCCAATAACGAGTTGCCGGAGTTTGATCGCAAGCATCTTGTGCACCGGCATGGCAGCCTCAGAGTCATCGCCGAGCCACCGTTTTACGCGTACCCGTCTACTGCCGCTGTGTTTGGGACCTACTGTGGCGTGAGGGTGGAACCAAATATGCAGGTTATCGATGTCTTTGGTGAGCCCATCGAAGGCCTATTTGCCGCTGGTGAAATGGTTGGTGGATTCCACGGCGCAGCCTATATGACCGGATCTGCGCTTGGGAAGGCCGCGGTGTTTGGCCGGATCGCTGCGAATACTGCTGCAGGCCAGTAAACAAACTGCAAGGGGCTGTTATGAACATCCTAGTACTACTGGCCGGTGTCGCAGACAACCGATATCCGCTACACGAGCTATCGTTGACGTCGGACGGTGCGTTGCAGGAATCCGGGCAAACCCGGAGGATTCTTAGCCCATTTGATGAGGGCGCACTGGAGCTGGCGTTAAAGCTGCGGGACAAAAACGACGCTGTCCGTATAGATGCTCTGGTTATGGCCGGCCCGAATGAAGAGGCGTTGGCAAAGTCTGTTGCGGCTTACAAGCCGGACAGCCTGAAGGTGTTTTCGCTGAACCACACTAACCTTTGGGATTCTGTAATGGCTTCCAGCCAGATAGCCACCTATGTGAAAACCAGGAATCCGAGGCCTGACCTCGTCTTTATTGGTCGGGAGTTTGGTGACCTGGATGAAGGAAGCATTCCGGTGCTGCTGGCTGGAGAGCTGGGCCTGCCCTATTTTTCGCTGACGCAATATGCCGAATGGCAAGGTGATGACGTCCGCCTGATGCGCGAGCGCGGCCTCCGCAGAGAGTGGCTTACGCTCAAGGACTCCTGCTTGGCCACAGTGACCAACGATAAACGCAACAAACTGCGTCATCCGCTGATGAAAAACGTGATGGTGGCAAAGCGCCAGACGATTGAAACCGCCCATCAGGCGAGCGCTGATCACGGCCGGGTTGTAGCGAAAGAGCTGGCTGAACCAAAGATGGTAAGCCGAACCGGTCAGTGTGAAATGCTGGCTGGCAGTGTTCAGGAGCAGGCTCAAACCATCGCTCGTTACCTGAAGCAAATCAAAGCATAGGAGAGCCACGATGGAACCCGTAAATCTTGAGTCTAGAGTTGTTGGCGTGATTCCCAGCGCGTGGGGCATAGAGTCCGCAGAGTCCGTGGTGGCAGCGTTACAAGCAGTTGGACATGGGCCAGGCGGATTTGACGTAATAGTGGTCGGCTCTCGACATCAGGAGGAGATCCTGAACATTGCCTCTCACAGCGGCGCCAATAGCGTGTATCGGCTGGGCGGTGACCAAACAGATTGCGCCGCGCCTGAAGCGGTGGCCCATGCATTGGGACAGCTTTTGACGGGTTCCGAATTGGCCACGAGAAATCGGCTACTTCTGACGCCGCCGGGCCCGGAAGGGGAAGAACTGGCGGCTGGCTTGGCTTTTCATCTCAACGGACAGGCGCTTGGCCGCAGCCTGAGTGTTCAATTGACCGAAACAGGCGTGCGTGTCGAAAGGTTGGTGTGGGGTGGCCGTAAACGGGTCACGCTGGCTTTGGACTCGGGCCTTGCCGTTGCCTGCTTGCGGTCTGGGAAGCCAGCTCTTGAAAGTAAAGCGGGATCAGCGTCCCTGCACACCATTGATACAAAAATTGACCGACTACCGGGCTTCACCGTTGAGGTCGAGGAAACTGGAGAAAGCTTGCCCCCGGTTGAAAGCTGCAAGCTGGTGATTTCCGGTGGTCGTGGTGTTGGTGAAGAGGGCTTCGGAATACTGAAGCAGATTGCGCGCACAACAGAGGGGGCTCTGGGCGGCAGTTTGCCCGCGGTCGATGCCGGCATGGTGCCAGTAGGGCGGCAAGTGGGTATATCAGGCAAGTTTGTGAACCCCGAGCTTTATTTCGCCGTGGGCATTTCCGGAACGCCGCAGCATATGGCTGGCATCAGCACCGAAACCAGAATTATTGCCGTCAACAAAGACCCGGAAGCCCCGATTTTCTCGGTGGCAGAGGCTGGTGTTGTTGGTGAATGGCAGGTATTACTGCCAGAAGTTCTAAAGGCGCTGGAAGCCTGAGTCAGAACAGCCTGCAGCCCCTCAGCTTTCGCGGCCTGGATGCAGCTTGATCTGGGTGCCTATGGAGGGCCGGCGTTGGGCATCCAGAGTTGACAGCATAAAATCAATGAAAGCCCTGGTCCGGGGAGCTACAAATCTGGACTGGGGTGTTACCGAGAAAAAAGTCCTGCCATTGGTACTCCAGTCTGGGAACATACTAACCATTTTACCCGATAAAATCATACTGTTCACAAACACATCAAGCACGAAGATAACCCCTTGATCTGCCAAGGCCGCCTGGATCAGTGCGTCGGTACTGTTGAAATGTAACTTTCCGCCCGGTTCGATCTCTACTTGTTCCTGTCCTTTCTCGAAATACCACTTCCGCGGCGTAAACCGGGTGTGCCCGAAAATACCTAGGCACATTTTCGGGTCTAGGTCAGACGGGGTCTCGGGTTTCCCGAGGGAATCGACTAAAGAGGATGTTGCGCAGGCCACGTAGTGTGCCTGGTAAAGCGGGCGAGCAACGAGGTCTGCATCACTGACTGAATCAATGCGGATAGCAACGTCAGTTCCGCTCTCGATGAGTCCTTCGGGGTGATCTGTGAGCCTGAGTGCAATAGACAGATCCGGGTGTTCTGCAGAGAACGCCGGCAATTGGGGCACAATCACCGCTTTGCCAAAACCGACAGGGCACTCAATCCGGAGCTGCCCATGGAGGCTTCCGGTCTTTTCATTGACCGAGGCTTCTGCTTCCTCGACTCGCCTCAGTAAATCCACGCAGTGATTAAAGAATCGTTCGCCGCCATCGGTCAGGCGCAGGGAGCGTGTGTTGCGGGACAGCAATGTGACACCCAGATAGGTTTCAAGGTTGCGAACGCTGGAGGTCACCGTAGCGTTCGCAATATCCAGGGATTCTGCCGCACGGCTGAAGCTGCCGCATTCTACTACCCGGGCGAAAACCTGCATCGCCCAGAGCTTGTCCATCCGGTTCTTCACCTTTTTCTAATACCCCATTAGCTCAGTGTGCATCGAACCCGTTACGGGCGGCACCTATAGTAGCAACAAATCAGGGAGGCACAACCATGACAAATTTAAAGTTCGATCTGGTGGTAGTGGGTTGCGGTGTTGCGGGTTTGTCCGCCGCTGTATCAGCTGCTGAAAATGGTCTTGATGTGGCAATACTGGAGCGCGCGACCCGTGAAGAGCGCGGTGGCCAGAGTCGCTATACCGAAGCCTATCTTCGGATGAAAAGTGATACCGAGGTTACTGATGACTTCGAGGACTTCATGGCGGAGAACTCCGGTTTCTATCAAGACCCGGATTACGTGGTTGAGTCGCTGATCGACCGGCAAGATTGGTCGCCTCAAGCCCGGGCGTTGCCAGCAATTGACGCGGGCATCATCAGTTCGTTTTCTGAAAATGTGCCGGTGACCATTAATTGGCTCAAAAGCCACGGCGTTAAGTTTGATTTTCTTCCGACCCAGTTCCTGACCAGCACCCAGCCACGGTTGCTGCCGGTGGGTGGTGGTGAGGCCATCGTTGAGACCCTCGCACAAAAAGCTGAAGCCCTAGGTGTGACGTTCTTCTACGAAACCGCCGGCCGTGAGCTGGTGCTGAACGGAGTGAATGATGTTGCGGGCTTGAAGGCTTATTCTCGGTTGAAAGGTGCCCTGTGCTTTGAGGGTAAGGTGGCGCTGGCCAGTGGCGGTTTTGAGGGCAATAGCGAAATGATGACCCGTTACCTGGGGCACCGTGCAGCCTATTTGCGGCCCGTGTGCAAAGGCGGTTACTACAATCGCGGGGAAGGCATTCAGATGGCGCTTGATGCGGGTGCGGCCGCAGGCGGTGAATTTGGCAATTACCATGCTGAACCTGTCGATCCACGTTCGGGAATTTCCGAACCGTCGATCTTTATTTTTCCGTACGGGGTTTTGGTTAATAAAGAAGGGGTTCGTTTTACCGATGAAGGGCCGGGAACAGTGGACGCCTGGTATGAGCGAATCACTCGTAAGGTGTATGCCCAGACCGACGGCATTGCCTATTGCGTTCTGGACCAGAAAGTAAAAGACATTCCGAACTATCGCCTGGGCATCCGCACCGACCAGCCAGCGATCGAAGCCAACACTCTGGAGGAGCTGGCCAGGAAACTGGATATCCCTGTGGAGGATTTCGTGGCAACCGTCGGTGCCTATAACTCAGCGTGCAAAGGCGGAGACTACAAGCCGCTGGTAGAGGACGGTGTGTGCACCGAGGGCCTCAAACCCTGCAAGAGCAACTGGGCACTGCCTATCGATCAAGGGCCGTTTATGGCTTACCCGATGATCTCCGCCAACGTATTTACCTTCGGTGGCCTGAAAATCAATGAAGCGGCGCAGGTTATCAACATCGACGGCGACCCTATCAAGGGCCTCTACGCTGCGGGCGAAACCGTCGGCATGTACTACCGCAATTACTGCGGAGGAACATCGGTACTGCGAGGCCTGACTTTTGGCCGAATCGCAGGCCGGACCGCTGCTGGCCTGGAGGCCTGACCCTATGGTGACCGCGAGTACCCAGAAAACTGCGTTGGTTACAGGCGCGGCCGGTGCCATTGGTGCGGCTACCTGCAAGCAGCTGCTGCACGAGGGATATCGGGTGTTCGGCGCGGATTTGCGTTCCCGCCGTCCTGAGCATCTGCCGGAGCCCGTCTCCTATCACTGCTGTGATATCACGGACGAACAGGCGGTGACACTACTGGTCAATCGGGTTGAGGCCCAGTCCGGTCCGATCACCGCTCTGGTGAATGTGGCGGGAATTGTTTCAACCGGCAGTGCTTTATCGCTGTCTGTCGCCGAAATGGAGCGGGTGATGCGGGTTAACGTTGCGGGCACGTTTGTACCCTGCAAGGTGATCGGCACTCGCATGACAGAGCAGCGCTGCGGCGCCATCGTGAATCTCGGCTCCGTGGTCGGCAAGAATTCCGGCAATGCCCGGGCCTGGGTAGATCCGGAAGAGCTGGAGAACGCCGGTAACGTCGCGTATGGCATGAGCAAGTCGTCCGTGCACACCATGACAGGCTTTCTGGCCAAAGAGCTGGCTCGTTACAACGTTCGGGTGAATGCCGTGGCCCCGGGTCCCATTGCCACCTCAATGACTACGAATTTTCCGGAAAACCTGCGCAACCTGATTCCCGCAGGTCGTATGGGCCAGGCCGAAGAAGTGGCCGAAGCCATCAGCTTTCTGATTTCTGATAAAGCCCGGTTCATTACCGGGGAAGTTCTGGACATCAACGGCGCACTCTGGTGTGACTGAATCAAAAAGATAACCAAGAGGTAGTTTTTATGAAGAGTATTTATCTGGTTCTCGATATGCAGAACGATCTCGTGCACGCGGATGGCGCAAGCGGCAGGAGCCCTTTACAAGACCAGATCCAGTCTCGCGACATTGTAAACCGCACCGCCAAAGCGATTGAAACCGCCCGCAGTAAAGGCATTCCGGTTGCCTATGTTCGTGTAGCGTTTTCGGATGATCACCGTGAAGCCAACCCGAACTCCCAGGTCTTCGGCCCCATCGCCAAGAACGGTATTCTGAAAATGAACGCCTGGGGTGGCCAGGTGCACGAAGCCCTCGCCCCGAAAGAAGGCGAGTGGGATATCGTCAAGCATCGAGTATCCCCGTTCTACGCCACTAAGCTGGAAGTGCTGCTCCGCAAGGAAGGTATCGAGCGGATTTACTGCAGCGGCGTGAACACCCAGGCAGTTGTGCAGGCAGCTGTGCGTGATGGCCACGACCGTGATTTCGACATGGTTCTGCTGGAAGATTGCTGCGCCTGCCCGTCAGCACAGGAGCATGAAAACTCCGTTGGCAGCATTGGTCGCTTTTGCACCGTTGTGAATTCAGAGACGGTATTTGACTGATTTTACCAGGCCCGGATGAACAGTCCAGGCTCTTTCCAGACTTATCAGGTTTGCTAGATGGGCAGCGCTGAATCGGGTACAGAAGTACAGATTAGTTTGACCAGCTGGCTTTCCATTGCCCTGACATTGGGGTGTTTCTCGGTGGTGATGTCTGCAACCACCATCAATGTTGCAATCACGCCGATGATGCAGAGCCTGGACATAGGCCCCCAGGTTGCACAGTTGTTTTCATCGGTCTTCCTCGGCCTGACGGTTGTTGTTGCTCCCATTTCCGCCTGGTTGGCCGACAAGTTCGGCGCCTGGCGGGTTTTTTTGGGTGTCCTTGTCTTTTATGTTGTTGCCTCGTTGGCGGGGCTTCTGGTTGACTCGTTTTCCCTGCTGTTGGTTATCAGGATTTGCCAGGGCATTTGTGCTGGCGTGATTCAGCCGCAATCCATGTTTTTGTTGCTGGAGTGCACGCCGCAAAGCCGCCGAGGGCGGGTGCTGTCATTGTTTGGTTTGGGGGTGGTAATGGCGCCGGCGCTGGGGCCTGCGATTGCAGGCTGGGCCGTTGACCACGCCGGGTGGCAATCTGTATTTGTGCTCGGCGCACCACCCGCACTGCTGGCCATTCTGGTGGCATGGGTAGGTCTGAGTAAATCGCAGATTAGCGATTCTCGCCAACAGCTCCAAAGCTTTGACTGGTTCGGTGTAGCATTTCTGGCGGCGCTGGTGGCGGTGGTGTTTGCCTGGCCTTTTGTATTCGAGCGGTCTGTTTGGCTAAGCGGAGTATGCGCACTTGCCTGGCTGGCAGCTTGCCGGGCTTTCTGGTTGAGCCAGCAGCAGCGGTCAAATTCGATTATACCAACGGCACTGTTTGCGTTTCCGGCATTTCGACGCGCTGCTCTGATTACCTTTGTCTATGGCGTTGGTATGTATGGGTCTATATTCCTGATTCCCCTGCTCTTGCAGGATGGCTTGGGGGTTTCTGCTGCAATGACCGGAAATCTCTTGTTGATTGGTGGCGTTGCGCTTGCAGGCAGTATCAGCATGGCTGGCCGGCTGGTTGATCGCTATTCGCCAAAACTCATTCTTACCGCAGGAATGGTGAGCTTTACCTTGTCTTGTGTATTGTTCAGCGTTTCTACAAATCTGGTGGTTCTGACCGCGGCCATAGCCATAAGCCGGGTTGGGCTGGGTAGTATCATACCGAGCCTGTACTCCGCCATGGCTCAGTCAGTGGAGGGGAGGCAGTTGCGGCAGGTAATGTCGATGACGACGTTTTTGCGCCAGGGTGGTGGTGCCTTGGGGGTCGTTGCCATCGGCGTTACGGTATCGTTATTAACGCCTCTGATGGGAAATAATGTCGAAGCCGGTGTAACTCATTACAGTGGACTGTTCATGATTTTGGCGGGACTGTTTGCGTCTGGCGCTTTGATGGCCCGGAGAATGTAAATTGATCGGCGGCCGTCCCTGGCCCTGCGTCCGTTCAGCTGCCGCCAGAAGTAAGTTTGCTGTCGGGTTTTGAGGTGGAAAGTTTTTTGAGGCGATAGTCTAGTTGTGCCCTGGTCAGGCCAAGCAGCGCGGCGGCTTTGGAAACGTTTCCGGACGTCATGTGCAGGGCTTTCTCAACAAAGATCACCTCAGCTCGTGCCAGGCTGAAACCACCTTCTGAAAGGATAGGGCCGGCAATGTTAGCGAGTCTTTCCTCAATGGGTGGGCTACTTGCATCCTCCTGGAGCGCCGACTTCTTGTGCGCTGGCAGCTTGATGCCAATGCCTGGCCCTGCTTCCCAGCTGACTGTCCCCGTTGGTTGATCATCTTCCAGCTCGCCAAGCCCGGAAAGGTGGCGCTCATTCAGAGGTTGGTTGTCATCGGCCATGATCACGCCGCGCTCGATCACGTTCTCAAACTCACGGATGTTGCCCGGCCAGTTGTGATCCAGGATTTTCTGCAGGGCTTTGGGTGTCACGCCGGTGAGATTACGGCCATGCAGAGTACACAGCTTTTCGAGTGTACTTTCAAGCAAGACAGGAAGATCGTCCTTGCGTTCGCGCAGTGGTGCAATGGTGATCGGGAACACGTTCAGGCGGTAGTAGAGATCGCTTCTGAACCGACCTTCCTTAACCGCCTGCCTCAAATCTTCGTTGGTAGCGGCCACCAGTCGCACGTTAACCCGAACCGTTTTGTTGCTCCCCAGTCTCTCTAATTCACCACTCTGCAGAACTCTTAAGAGTTTGCTTTGAGCGGTCATGCTCAAGGTCGCGATTTCATCCAGAAACAGGGTGCCACCATCAGCGGCTTCGAAGCGACCTGGCCGGGACTCTGTGGCTCCGGAATAGGCGCCACGATGAACGCCAAATAACTCGGATTCGATCAGTTGATCCGGGATAGCTGCGCAGTTTACTTCTACGAAGGGGCCGGTTTTTTGCCGGCTGTTGGCGTGAACCTCGTGGGAAAACATGGTTTTGCCCACCCCGCTTTCGCCAAGCAGCAAGACGTTGGCGTTGGTGGGCGCGACCCGCAATATTTTATGGAGTAACGAATGGTAAGCCGCAGAGCTACCGATGGGACGGTCTAGTGGCTCGTTATTAAGGCTCTGGACCGGCAAACCGAAAGGTGTTGCCTTGGCAGTGGCGGGAGCCTTGTGTTTTGCCGGTGAATAGTGGGGTTTTTTGACGGTTTCCGACGACTGGGGCTGAAAGTATTTAAGGTCGTCTTCTGCGTCGTCCCAGTCTTCAGCGGGCTTTGCGACAGCTCGGCATACGTTGTCGCCACCGGCGACACACTCCACTTCCCTGGCCAGGATGCGCTTGCCCATCAGCCGTGTCAGGAAACCAGAGCTGTAGCCGATTTCCATCCAGCACGCGGCATCGTGGTTGTTGCCGGAAAAGTTTACGTGCATTTCGTCTTCTATTGAGTGCTTCCAGAGAAATTCACCATAGAGGTAGCCTCTCTCTTGATCCGCTTCAACCCGCACGGGCTCAACTTCCACCATGCCGGACAAAGCGTGAAGCTGAGCACCTGCTGCCAGCATGTCCAACTGAGACTCATCTTTGCGAGCCTTCATGGCCAGTTCGGCATCGCGCATGCCTCCGAGGTATCCAACTCGGGTCAGCAGCCCCCGGGTGAGCTCTACCCCGATGGTTTCGATCAGTTCCTGTCGCAGTGACCCGAAGGCCTCGGCATGAAGAAGAATCATCCTCTTGTCGCCAAGCCAGATCTGGCCTTGCTCGGGACGGAAGTAGAGCATGCTCGCCAGATCCTGCATATCCGGAAAGCGTAAATCGGTAATCACGTCCTTCTGTTTACTGGCCTGAGCCTTCAGGTCGCTGGCTTTAACTACAGCCATATAGATACCCGTTTTGTTGATGTTATGAACCTGGAATTAGAAGAAACCAAGTCACCAATAGTACCTCGTCGGACGTTTGAATGTTATCGAACTTTATGATCGTCCGTGGGGTCGACAGTTCAGAAAAATAATCATTCATTTTGTGAAAACTCAGAGTTTGATGAACTTGTGTCTTGGTGGCTGAAATCTAGGGTGTTCACATTTACGAAGATAAAACTCCATTACTAACAGTTGGTTGAGTTAGTTTTGTAAGTATCTTTGCGCATCTGGCACGGCAAGTGCACTGCCTGTCTATAGCTCACCTTTGAGAGTGAAGCAGCATCTCCGGCGCTAGGTCTGCCCACCTTACCGGAAACAAAAACAATAGGAGCCACTGCTATGGCAGAAATTTCTAACCTGGGTTATGTCGGGCTTGGCGTAAGCAGCCTTGACCAGTGGGAAACATTCGCAACCGACATTCTCGGTATGCAGGTAGGGCGTCGTGAGGGTGATCTGATGACGCTGCGCATGGACGAGTACCTGCAGCGCTTTATGCTCTGGGAAAACGGTAAAGACGACATCATGTTCGCCGGCTGGGAGTTTGCCACCGGGGCAGAGCTTGAAGAGTATGTTGCCGAAATTCAGAGCAACGGCGTCAACGTTCAAGCGCTAAGTTCTGAAGCGTGCGCACTCCGCCACGTTGAGAAAGCCTATTCGGTTCAGGATCCAAACGGTTACAACCATGAATTCTTTTTCGGCCATGAGATCGCTCTCCAGAAAGATCAGTTTCGATCCAAGGTCCTGAAAAACCGCTTTGTAACGGGCGATTTAGGCATTGGCCATATCCTTCCTTTTTGCAAGAACCGCATAGAAACACTCGATTTTTACGAGAACGTTCTGAAATTCCGGCTCAGTGATTACATCCGAGAGGAGGTGGCACCCGGCATGCTTGTAGATGCTAGCTTCTTCCACACAAAAACCGGTCGTCATCACTCGATAGCGACTGCTGAAGTACCGGACTCTCCGAAGGTTTTGAACCACTTCATGCTCGAAGTGGCGGATATCGATGATGTGGGACTCGCCTACGACCGCGTTGCAAAAGCCGGTATCTCGGTGGCGCTTGAGTTGGGTCATCACCCCAACGATAAGGTCTTCTCCTTCTATGCTCAGACACCGTCTGGCTTCAATTTTGAAATCGGTTGGGGTGGCGTTGTGATCGACGGCAGCGACTGGGAAGTGAAGTCATACAACCAGATGAGCGATTGGGGACACAAGCGTAATCAGCTCGTGTGAGTCCGTCCGTTTTATGTAGTTTGAGGAGAATTCTATGAGCCTGTGGCTTGATTTTATGGGGGCGGAGATCCGATACGTCGACCTGCCCAGCTTTGGCAAAACCCGAATTGCAGAAGCGGGTAAAGGCAATCCCGAAGCTCTGATTCTGATGCATGGCATCGGCGGTCATCTGGAAGCCTACGCCAAGAACGTGGTTGAGCTAGGCAAGCATTACCACGTAATCGCTTTTGATTACGTTGGGCATGGCTTGTCTGAAAAGCGCACCGACATCACCTATCAGATTGCCGATTATGTTGAGCAGCTCCGTGAGCTGATGGATCTGTTCGGTATAGATTCTGCCCATATTTCCGGCGAATCCTTGGGGGGTGTGGTCACGGGTGTGTTTGCAACCACCTACCCGAAGCGCATCAAGCGTGCCGTTCTGAATACAACCGGTGGTATTCCGATTGTGACAGAAAAAGGCCGTCAGGATCTCCGGAACCTGCGTGATTTGTCAGTGAAATCCTCTGGCAAGCAGCCAACATTCGAGTCGGTTTTGGATCGAATGAAGTGGCTGTTGTTTGAAGGCAATTGGGGTCTTCTTACCAATGAGTTGGTGAACAGTCGCCTGACGATCTATGGAAGCGAAGCCTTTCAAAAGAGTGCTCCGCTGGTCTATTCCAGACTGAAAAAGTCAAACCAGGAAGGCGTCAAACCAGACATGATCGATCTGGAAAAGATGGCTTGTGAAGCCCTTCTGTTCTGGACCACAAACAATCCGATACATGATGTTAAAGCCGCGGAGGCAGCTTTGCCGCGCCTGGGAAAAGGCCAGCTGTACGTCATGAAAAAGCCCGCAGGCCACTGGCCACAGTACGAGTGCCCGGAAGAGTTCAATGACGTGGTACTTCAATTTCTGAAGGGCGGGAGGGTTTTTCAATGATGCATCAGTCAATGTCTCTTGAACCGGCCGTCCCGATGATCGGCCCCGTTGCCAAAGAACATTTCTGCACAGGTATGCGCCACCTTGCTGGAGCCTGCGTGGTGATTGCCAGTGAGCACGGCGGCGTACGCGCGGGTCTCACGGCCACGGCTGTTTGTTCGATTTCGGCGGAGCCTCCGAGGCTGCTGATATGTGTGAATAAGAGCGTGTTTGCCCATGGACTGATTACGAATAGCGGAGCCGTCAGCATTAACGTGCTGGCGGCTGATCAGGAAGTTATCGCCAAACGGTTCGCCGGTATGGTTGACGGTGTCTGTGGCGAAAGCCGGTTTGAGGAAGAAGGTAATTGGGATTCAGGTGTGCTGAGTGTGCCAGTGCTCAGAGATGCCCTGGTCAGTTTCGAGTGTCGTGTTGTTGAAGCCATTCCAGCCAACAGTCACGACATGTTCGTGTGTGAAGTAATCGGTATCTATGGACAGTTGGAAGCAGAGTCTCCGCTCATGTACTTCGATTGCAAATTTTCTGCTCTTCGCTGAACGGCAGAACAAAAACAATAGTGAGGTTTTAGTTATGACTGCAGCACTGAAAACAACCGAGCAGAAGCAAAGTTTACCAACTGGGGCAGAATTGGTTGCGCGCGCGCGTGCGCTAATACCCATGCTTCGCGAAAAAGCCGATAGCGTTGAGCAGGCCAGAATGGTTTCCTCAGAAACCATTCAGGAATTCATCAAAGAAGGATTCTTCAAAATTCTGCAGCCAGAACAATTCGGTGGCTGGGCGATGTGTCCGTCCGTATTTTACAAGGTGTTGATGGAACTTGGGCGCGGCTGTCCAAACAGCGCGTGGAACATGATGATTCTGGGTATTCACCAGTGGGAATTTGGTGGCCTGGATCCGCAGGCAGGCGAAGATGTTTGGGCCAAGGATGACAAGGTTCTAGTGGCTTCGTCCTACCCTCCTTTTGGCACGGTGAATGAAGTTGAGGGTGGTTATATTCTAAATGGTCGCTGGAGAACCTCCTCCGGTTGTGACCACGCTGAATGGGCATTCATCGGTGGCTTTAAGAAAGATGAAAACGGTAAGCCAGTCGACCGTTGCTCCTTTCTGGTGTCGAGAGAAAACTACGAAATTCTGGATGATTGGCACACCTTCGGTCTGGCCGGTACAGGCTCCAAGAGCCTTATTGTTAAAGACGCATTTGTGCCCTATCACCGGATGCATAGCCTGGTTGATTACAAGCACTCCGATCGCCCGGCCAACTATCTGTTTCCGTTCAATCAAGCGTTCTTCGCGGCGGTCTCTGCGGTCATCGTGGGTATGGCTCAGGGAGCCATTGACGAGTATACCGATCAGATGAAGGTTCGTCAGAACACCACGGGTGATGGTGCCGCAGCACTGAGCCCCTACGTTAAAGATCGCCTGGGCAATGCGGTCGTCCGGGTGCGCAGTGCCCGCGCAAGGCTGTTGCAGATGATTCAGGATAGCCATGAATACGTGGACCGCGGCGAGCTCATTCCCAACTCTGAGCGGGTATTCCACATGCTGGATATCGCCCGGGTAGGTCGGGACTGCGAAGAGGCTGTGATGTTGCTGTTCAAGGCAACCGGTGCCCGGGGCATCTTCCTGGAAAACAGCTTGCAGCGTTACGTACGTGACGTCGTTGCTGCGTCTAACCACATTACTCAGAACGCCGATGATACCGCCGGTATGTTGGGCGCTTATCTGCTGGGTCAGCAGATTCCGCCCATGGTTTTTGGCCTGGACCCGGTATCCATTTACGACGAAGCATAAAGTCAGGATCCCATTTGAGCCCTACGTATTACACAACCGGGCTGCGGTCGTTAATCCGAGCCCGGCGCTCAGTTGTCGGGCACCCAAAAACAATAATGGCTAAGCCAGCCAAAGAGGTAACACGATGATCGACAACAAACTCAATAAACGTCGACATGCATCACAAGGTGTAAAGGCTTTCCGGAAATCAGCACTGGTGACTGCCGTTGTGGCAGCAACGTCCATGTCTGCCCATGGTTTTCAGTTTGATACCGGTAATCGCGACCTGTCTGTTCGCTTGGACACTAACGTCAAATATACCGCTGCGTTCCGGGTCAAAGACCAGGAAGACAAGCTGATTGCCGATCCTAATTTGGATGATGGCAACCGTAGTTTTGATCCGGGTCTCATCTCGAACCGCGCTGACCTGTTCTCCGAATTCGACATGGACTACAAGGGTAATGGATTGCGGGTATCCGCCGCGGCCTGGTATGACGATGTCTATAATCGCAGCAACGATAACGACTCCCCAGGCACCGCCAACTCTCTCAGTGTACCCTACGATCGTTTTACGGATGCAACTCGTGAACTTCATGGCAAAGATGCAGAGATCCGTGATGCCTTTGTGTACAGCACTTTCAATCTAACCGATACAGCATGGATGGCGGTTCGTGCAGGCCGGCACTCGGTTGTTTACGGTGAAAGCCTGTTCTACGGCAGCAACGGCGTCGCCGCTGCCCAGCAGCCAATTGATGCTATCAGGGCGCTGACGGTACCAAACTCCCAGTTCAAGGAAATCGCCCTTCCGGTTAACCAGTTCTCTACAGACATCCAGTTGACTGAAAACCTGTCTATGGGTGGCTACTACCAATTTGAATGGGAACGCACTCGCATTCCTTCTGCCGGCAGTTACTTCAGCCCGGCGGATTTGCTTGATGCGGGTGGTGAATCCATTATTGCGCCAACGCCTGCGGGCCCTATTCCTTTATTCACCCGAGGAAATGACTACGAGGCCAAAGATTCGGGACAGTTCGGCCTGAAAATGAACTACTGGTCACCTGAGTTAAAAACCGATTTTGGCATTTATGCCGCACGTTATCACGACAAAAACTTCCAGGTTCAGACGAGAGTTCTGAATCCTACAGGGCCAAATGCGAACGGCCCTGTGGGCCAGCATATGCTGCTGTTTCCAGAGGACGTTGAAGTCTATGGCTTCAGTGTGAATACCGGTGTCGGTGACGCTAACGTTGGTTTTGAAGCGTCAGTACGTCACAACGCACCGCTGGTAAGTCTGACGGTTACAGACCCGGCCTTCCTTGGCGGGCCTCTTGGTGATAATGACTCCAACCCGCTTTACGCCGTTGGTAAAACGGCCCATGCACAAATGAACTTTATCCATGCCATGCCTGGGAACGCGATATGGGACAGCGCAACGTTGCTGGGTGAGTTGGCCTGGAACCGCGCGCTAAGCGTTGACAAGAACTCAAGCGCTGTTGACCCCAATAACACTCGTGATGCAACCGCCATTCGGCTGGCATTCACCCCGAATTTCTTCCGTGTTGCAGACAACGTGGACATGAGCGTACCGATGGGCGCTAGCTACGGCCTAGATGGCCGCTCACGGGCGGTTGGCGGGTTCAGCGCTGAGAAAGGCGGTGACTACAACGTCGGGCTTGCCTTTGATTACCGCAAACGTCTGAACGTGAAACTGGCCTATCAGGGTTACTACGGTGCTGGTGCTCCGGTAAACATAGGTGGAATCAAAACCTACCGTCAAACCAACGCTGATCGGGATTTTATTTCCCTGAACGCTTCCTACACATTCTGAGGTGCCGACCATGTACAAAAACAAAAACAAAATCAGACATCTGGCTTTCTCGGTTGCGCTGCTTTCGTCTGCTGCAATCACGGCCAACGCAGCGGTTTCCGAAGAAGAAGCCGCGAAACTGGGTAACGAACTGACTCCAATGGGTGCGATTCGTGCTGGCAATGCTGACGGCAGTATCCCGGCTTGGGATGGCGGCTATACCAAGGTGCCCGCCAATTTTAAGCAGGGTGACCGGAGCTTTGATCCTTTTGCAGAGGACAAGCCTCTTTACACCATCACCGCTGAAAATCTTGATGAGTACCGAGCCAAATTGGCGGACGGCGTGATTCAGCTGTTCAAGGATCACCCGGATACCTTCAGGATTGACGTGTACCCGACCCGCCGCACAGCGGCTGCGCCTCAATATATCTATGACAATACCCATGAGAACGCTACCCGGGCTGTCCTGACAAACGACGGCCTGACGGTGGAAGGTGCGTACGGTGGTGCACCTTTCCCGATCCCTAAAAGCGGACTTGAGGTGCACTGGAATCACCTGACGCTGTGGCGTGGGGTGGCAACGGAAACCGACTACAAAGTATGGACGACGACAGCCAGCGGTTCTCGCAACCTGGCGACTGCTGCGGAAGATATCGGTCAGTATCCGTTCTATTACGAGGATGAATCTTACGAAACCACGCCAAACGCCAAATACATGCTGGCGATTCAGCTAGCCTTCGAGCCCGCATTTCGGGCGGGTGAAGCGTTAATGGTTCATAACGTGCTGGACTACGCCCAGGGGCGAACTCTGTGGCAGTACCTTGCAGGTCAGCGGCGTGTGCGCCAGGCACCGAGCATCAACTTTGATACCCCCAATGTTGTTGCATCTGGTGTGAACTTTGTTGATGAAACCTTCGGGGGCAGTGGCTCGCCTGAGCGCTACAACTGGGCGTTGATTGGAAAGCGGGAGATGATCATCCCCTACAACAACAACGCGCTTCTCGCGAACGGTGATGAAACCGTGATGGGCAAGAACCACGTTAATCCAGACTACATGCGTTGGGAACTGCACCGGGTCTGGGAGGTGGAGGCGACGCTCAAGGACGGTAGCCGCCATGCAGTGCCCAAGCGGAAGTTTTACTACGACGAAGATAACTGGGGCTCTACGATTCTTGATGGTTGGGATGCCGAAGGTAATCTTTGGAGAACGTCTATGAGCACGCCGTTTGCTGCCCCGGATATCCCCGCGACCGTGAACTATTGCACCGGCTTCTTCCACGATCACCGCACCGGTGACTGGGTTTACAACTGTGCTCTGGGTGATGTGAAAGGTGAGCAGTATCGGGTCGTCGAGCCCCAATCTGAAAGCTACTATACCCCACAATCCTTGTTGCGTATGAGTGGTCGCTAAAACACCACTAAGGTTTCCGGCACGGTGATTCTGTGCCGGGTTTTTTCCAACGTTTGGGGTAGTTCAGATGAGCGAATTCTCTCGTCTTAATAAGAGCCTTGTTGCAATCACGTTGACGCTGGCCAGTATGACAGGGCAGGCGAATGAGGCCCCGGATACACTGAAACAGTCCGCAGTTATATCGAAGCTGGCGACAACCGCTATGCTGTCGGCACTGGACTACGCCGGAGACCGCATCGTCGCAGTGGGGGTTAAGGGGCATGTGCTGTTGTCTGACGACCAGGGTGACAGCTGGCGGCAGGCCAAACAAGTGCCGGTAACGGTCACCCTGACCGATGTGTGCTTTAACACCGCCTCCGACGGTTGGGCTGTCGGGCACCGGGGAGCCATTCTGAAAACGACTGACGGTGGCGAGAATTGGTCGCTTCAGTACGACGGTTTCGCTGCAGCCCGCGACCTCCATAAAGCCCTTGAAGTTGCAGGTTCAGACAACGCCTTCTACGGCGAAATGATGGTGGAAGATGGCGCAGACAAGCCTTTTCTGGATATTGCCTGCCTTGGTAATCAAGCCGCCGTGGCTGTTGGTGCTTATGGTTTTGGTTTCTCGACCCGTAATGGTGGAGAGAGCTGGACGCCATCAACCGAGGTATTCGACGGTACCCAACAGATGCATGTGTATGGCGCTGACAGGGTCGGCGATCGAATGATTATGGGGGGCGAGCGAGGTCTCCTCTTCAGTACCGATATCCGTTTGCAGAATTATCAGCAACTAACGTCTCCTTATGACGGTACCTTTTTTGGCGTGCTTGGCAGCCGCAGTGATCAGGTGATTGCATTTGGCTTGAGAGGTAACGCGTTCTGGTCAGCAGACGCCGGTACAACCTGGCAATCAGCAACGATAGATACCAGGCAGAGTCTCACAGTTGGCAAGGCGTTGGCTAACGGCAATGCGCTGTTGCTGGACAATGCCGGAAACGGCTGGTTAACCCGAGACAACGGCAAAAGTTACGCCGCCGTGCTGCCCGACCGTTCGTTCTCACCCACGGACCTTCTGCAACTTCCGGATGGCGATGTGCTTGCTACCGGTGCAGGTGGCTTGGCTCGCTTCCGTTCTATCCAGCTTAATTGAATAACCTACAAAAAGGCTCAGGTATATGGGTATCAAAAGTAACGATGGCTTTGAGTCGATTTCTTCACTGGCCGATTTCGACACCCAGTCGGGTAACCGTGTAGAGCGCTTGCTGTTTAATCATCGGGCTTGGGTTGTCACGGTTTGCGTGGTGTTGACGGCCTTTTTTACCTACCACGCGATGGATGTCAGGCTGAACGCCAGTTTCCTGAAAACGATACCAGCCAGCCATCCGTTCATCATGAAATACCTGGAGCACGAACAGGAGCTGACTGGCTCTGGTAATGCACTGCGTATTGCCGTTACTGCAGAAGACGGAGGCAGTATTTTTTCAGCAGGCTACATGGAAACGCTGAGACAGATAAACGATGAGGTTTATTTGTTGCCAGGGGTTGATCGGGCCTTTATGAAGTCGCTATGGACCCCGCTGACTCGCTGGCAGGGCGTGACGGAAGTAGGTTTTGATGGTGGGCCGGTTATTCCTGACGGTTTTGCGGGTTCGCAAAGCGATATCGAGCAGCTGAAAGCGAACGTTATGCGCTCCGGCGAGGTTGGCCAGTTGGTGGCTGAGGGCTTCCAGTCAAGCATTATCTACGTCCCGCTGCTTGATATTGATCCGAAAACTGGCGAGCCGCTGGACTATAAAACTCTGTCTGACGGGCTTGAATTGGTTCGCGAGAAGTATGCGTCTCAGAGCGTGAATATATACATTACCGGTTTTGCAAAGGTGATGGGCGATCTGATTTCAGGCCTGGAATCCATGCTGGTGTTCTTCATTCTGGCGGTTCTGATTACGACCGCTGTGCTTTTCTATTTTACCCGCTGCATACGAAGCACGGTCGTTGTTCAGGGCTGCACGTTAATAGGTGTTGTGTGGTTACTGGGCATCCTCCCCCTGTTGGGGTATGGACTGAACCCTTATTCCATTTTGGTACCTTTTCTGGTTTACGCTATTGGTGTAAGTCACGGTGCCCAGAAAATGAACGGCATCATGCAGGATATCGGCCGGGGCACCCATCGCTTGATTGCGGCCAGATACACCTTCCGTCGCCTGTTTGTGGCAGGCATGACTGCCCTGTTGGCGGATGTTGTAGGTTTTGCCGTGATGACCATTGTTGATATCCCGGTGATTCAGGAACTGGCCATTATCTGCAGCATTGGTGTTGGCTTGTTGATTTTTACCAACCTGGCTCTGCTTCCGATAATCCTGTCTTTTGTCGGTGTTTCCCCGAAAGCGGCCGAGCGCAAACTGCGCCTGGAGCAGGAGGCTCAGGCGCCGACGCAGAATGGCCCGATGTTTGTCCGCACTATGGGGTTTCTTGATCGCTTTACTACACCCCGTTATGCAGGTGTAACGCTGGTTTCGGCCGGGGTACTTGCGGTTTGGGCGCTGACTGTCAGTAAAGAGTTGCAGGTTGGTGACTTGGACCCGGGCGCACCTGAACTGAGGCTGGACTCCCGTTACAACCTCGACAACGCCTTTGTTAACAGTGCCTACGATGCCAGCAGCGATATTTTTATTGTGATGGTCGAGACGCCGGCAGGTGAGTGCGTGAACTACGACACCCTACGCAAAGTAGAAGAGCTTGAGTGGCGTATGGGGCAATTGACCGGGGTCGATAGCACCCGCTCTGTGGCCAGTCTTGCTCGTAGAATCAATGTCGGCATGAATGAGGGCAGCCTGTTGTGGAACGAGCTTTTGCCAAACCAGTCAATGATCAATGCAGCGGCCAACCGGTCGCCCAGAGAGTTGTTCAATGCTACGTGTGACCTGCTGAAAGTATACGCCTACCTGGATGACCATAAAGCAGAAACGCTTTCCTCCGTAGTCACTGAGGTTCAGGAATTTGCGTCGCAATACAACACCGATGATGTGCACTTCGTTTTGGCTGCAGGCAATGCCGGAATCGAAGCCGCCACAAACATTGTAGTGAAGCGTGCCAACACTCATATGCTTATCGGGGTCTATATTGCGGTGGCCTTTCTCTGCCTGATTGCGTTTCGGTCCTGGCGTGCAACTGTGTGCGCGATTCTGCCGCTGATGCTCACGTCGATCCTGGCAGAAGCGCTGATGGTGAAGTTGGGCATGGGCCTGAAGGTTGCAACCCTGCCGGTCGTTGCTCTCGGAGTTGGCATTGGGGTGGATTACGCCCTGTACATACTGAGTGTCACATTGGCTTGGCTGAAGCGGGGCTCGACCTTATCCGAGGCGTATTTCCAGGCGCTCAACTTCACTGGTCGAGTAGTGGTGTTCACTGGGATAACTCTGTCACTCGGTGTTATTCCCTGGGTGCTCTCACCCATTAAATTCCAGGCCGACATGGGCCTGCTACTGACCTTTATGTTCCTCTGTAACATGGTCGTGGCGCTGATTCTGGTGCCTGCACTGGCTTACTTCCTGCTCGCCCCCAAGTATCGGCAGAAGCGGTTGAATGAGCTGGCAACCGGCGCAGATTCCGAACACACCACCCCAAAAAAAGAAGTGGCCAAGGCAGTGTGGCAACAGAAGAACAACAAGGACGAGGTAAGGGTATGAGCAATATGCAAGAAACACCCATTCCCCGGGTGACCGGGGCGGAAATGCAGCTTTCGGTAGCAGATGCCGGTGTAAGTGCCGCAATGAAACGGGCGGCAGAGAACGATTTGCAGGTCAGTGTTTCGGTAGTGGATGCCGGCGGGCATCTGCTTTCATTCGGCCGGGTAGCCGGCACGCCCTGGAGCAGTATTGACCTTTCTCATGGCAAAGCACGCACTGCGGTTTCGTTTGGGATGCCCAGTAACACGCTTGGCAACATGATTGATGGCGCCACCGAGCGGGTAAGGCTGCACCTTCTGCTGCGCCCGGACATTATCGCCATGGGCGGGGCTTTTCCGGTACGGGTGCATGGCCGGATTGTTGGTGCTATTGGCGTTTCCGGCGCCAGCGAAGAGCAGGATATCGAGTGCGCGGAAACTGGCCTGGCGGCCATTAGCCGGCTTATGGAAAGTTCAATCTAAAGGTTAGAGATTCTATGAAAACGACCTCTCTTGATGTAAATGCGTTGGGTGATGAACTCTTTGATGCGCTTCGGGAAGCACGAATGGTTGACCCTCTAACCGACCGCTATCCGGGAATGACGATCAGTGATGCCTATAGCATTCAGCAGCGGCTGATACAGCGTCGCTTGGATAGTGGCGAACGTATTGTTGGGAAGAAAATTGGTGTCACCAGCCAAGCCGTGATGAGCATGCTGGGTGTTAAACAGCCGGATTTCGGCCTGCTGACGGATCGCATGGTGGTTGATCAGGGCGGTGTTGTGCCGATGTCGAGCTTAGTACAGCCCAAGGCTGAGGGCGAGATTGCGTTTGTTCTCAAACGTGATCTGGTTGGCCCCGGGGTCACCGTGGTCGACGTATTACGTGCTACGGAAGGCGTAATGGCTTGTTTCGAGATTGTGGATTCAAGGATTCGGGACTGGAAGATCAAAATTCAGGACACCGTGGCCGACAACGCATCCTGTGGAGTCTTCGTGCTGGGTGACCGCCTGGTTGATCCGCGAGAACTGGACCTGTTCACCACCGGTATGGTGATGGAGAAAAACGGCGAAATTGTCGGCACCGGCGCGGGTGCGGCGACCATGGGTTCGCCCGCGATTGCTGTTGCCTGGTTGGCCAACACTTTAGGTGAGCTTGGAATGAAACTGAACGCCGGTGATGTGGTTCTGTCGGGCGCCTTATCCGCCATGGTACCTGTCGCTGCCGGCGATAATTTGCGGATGACGCTGGCAGGTATTGGAAGCTGCTCCGTGAGGTTCGACTGATATGAATAACAGGAAAGAGTCATGAGCAAGAAACTGAAAGCCGCCATCATCGGCTCGGGCAACATTGGCACCGACCTGATGATCAAGATTTTGCGTAATGGCAAAAATATCGAAATGGGCGCCATGGTCGGCATCGACCCGGAATCCGACGGCCTGACCCGCGCCAGCCGCATGGGCGTGGCCACCACCCACGAAGGAGTGGATGGCCTAGTGAAAATGCCGGAATTTGCCGACATCGACATCGTATTCGATGCCACTTCTGCCGGTGCCCACCGGCACAACGAAGTGTTCCTGCGCGGCCACAAAGAGAACATCAAGATTGTGGATCTGACCCCCGCCGCCATCGGCCCTTATTGC
>Ga0314772_1000350_pt1 | contig 25502 bp, 22 predicted proteins | sample MetaGCBIW2018_FD_204520 | JGI IMG/M metagenome (GOLD analysis project Ga0314772, IMG submission 204520) | Cryopeg brine microbial communities from Beaufort Sea near Barrow, Alaska, United States - CBIW 2018 | ecosystem: Environmental > Aquatic > Marine > Coastal | place: USA: Alaska | collected... | reverse complement strand
GGCAGCGGCAACCGAAAGCGGGTTTGGTCGTCCATTCGGATCGAGGCTCTCAATATGCCAGCAACGCTTATCGGCGGTTGCTGTACGCAAACGGCTTCGTTGGTAGCATGAGCCGCAAAGGCGATTGAAAACAGAATGGGTACCAGAAACAGGGTATGACGCTTTGCCCCGGCAAAACGGGCAATCATGCACTATATGATTGCCCGTTACAGCGCTTTGCGTTCAGCGACTTACCGGGGCCGTTCCCAGATGTGCCCCACCGTCGATGAGAATGGTTTCGCCGGTGGTCAGATCACCGCCGATGATCAGGCCCAGACATACATCTGCCACGGTTTTCGGCGAGGCCGTATCGTGCAGTGGTGCAGAGGCCTTGGTCGTTTCCAGCAACGTATTGTATTTATCTTCGCCAAGGCCTTTCATTAGCCATTCGCCCTGAACAAAGCCAGGGCAAACAGCATTCACTCGTACTTCGGGGCCCATCACGCGAGCGAGCGAGCGAGTAATGGTAACTAGCGCGCCTTTGGAGGCAGCGTAGGCGATGGAGCTGCCGGTGCCCGACAAACCAGCAATCGAAGCCATGTTTATAATGTGACCAGAGCCGTTGGCTCGCAGAGCCTTTTCCGCAGCGCGGGCCATCTGGAAAGGTCCAATCGCATTGACGGTATACAGGTCAAGAAAATCCTGCTTGTCGAGACCGCCTAAGTCATCGTGGTTGCAGAACTTTGTGGTACCCGCGTTATTAACCAGAATATCTATGCGGCCAAACCTTTTCAGCGCGGCATCCACCATGGTGCGACACTCGGTGTCCTCTGCCACATTAGCTCGGTATATCAGAGTCTTAACCCCGTACTTTTCGCAATCAGAGGCCACTGTGCGGGCACCCTCCTCGTTGTTACTGAAGTTGATCACCACATGGCAACCGTGTTCTGCAAACAGACGGGCAATAGCTGCACCGATGCCAGAGGAGGAGCCAGTAACAATGGCAACGGAATCTTTGAGTTTCATTACATGTCCCTTTTTGTGTTTGTTGGTTCAATAAACAGTATGACAGTGTGTTCGATTCATTAGCCGGAGACTGAGCCTTCAGCACTCAATTTGCAAAAAGCCTGCACAGCGCATCGTTCAACTGCATGCCACCCAGAGCTGGCTGAATCCGGCGGACAGAGGTACGGAGCGGCTCCCCGGAGAGCGCTGGCACTTCCCTCGTCGCCCTGACGGATGTCTTCACTGTCTCCCAATGTAATCCAGAATCCAGGCGGCTGCCCCACGCGGCAAGGGCCACTGTTGTTGACAGCGACAAGCCCATGATGTCTAAGTGGATGCGTTTGTAGCGTACTAGTAGGTTGAAACCCAAAACATTAATAATTCTAAAGGTAACTAAATGGCAATCATTAATTACGTCACTCAAATTCAGTTCGATTTTGGGGCATCTTCGTTACTACAGGCGGAGTGTGACCGTCTCGGTATTCGGCATCCGATGGTCGTAACTGATGCGGGAGTCAGAGCTGCCGGTATTGTTGATCAGGTCTTAAAGCACCTTCGGGATCCTAATGTGACGATTTATGACCAGACGCCCCCTAATCCCAATGAAACTGCAGTCCGGCAGGCGGCGAATCAATATCGCAAGGGAGGCTTCGATGGAATTATTGCCATTGGCGGTGGTTCCTCCATTGACCTTGCAAAAGGTGTGGCCATTTGCGGAACACATGAAGGACCCCTGAGAAATTTTGCAGTAGTTGAAGGCGGCGCGGAGCGAATCACAGCTGCAACAGCACAGATTATTGCCATTCCGACGACTGCTGGCACGGGTAGTGAAGTTGGGAGAGGCGCTATCCTGATACTTGAAGATGGGCGTAAAGTCGGCCTCTTATCGCCATACCTGGTGCCTAAATCTGCTATATGTGATCCTGAATTAACCTTGAGTCTGCCAGCTCTTATGACGGCAGCAACAGGCATGGATGCCATAGCTCACTGTCTCGAAACGTTTATGTCAGCCGCTTTCAACCCGCCAGCTGATGGGATAGCGCTGGATGGACTGCGCCGGGGTTGGCTGAATATTGAGCGCGCTACTCGTAACCCTGACGATCGCGAAGCACGAATGAATATGATGAGTGCTTCGATGCAGGGGGCATTGGCTTTTCAGAAAGGTTTAGGGTGTGTGCATAGTTTAAGTCATTCGTTAGGTGGCATTGATCCGCGTCTACACCATGGCACGCTAAACAAAATATTTCTGCCCGTTGTTATTGAGTTTAACTCCGACTGCGATTCTATGAGGCAGGAACACAAGCTTGATCGCATTGCTCAGACTATGCAGCTGAAGGGGCCTGAGGAAATCGGGCGCGCTATTCAAGAGATGAGTGACCGACTGAATTTACCGAAGGGACTTACAGAGCTGGGTGTGAAGCGAGAGTTATTCCCTCAGATTATTAAAGGTGCCCTGGCTGACCATACCCATAAGACTAATCCACGCATCGCAAGCGAAGAGGATTATTATTGGATGCTTGAGCAGTCCTTATAGAGTTGCCTTCAATGACTCTGTCGTCGACGATGGAACAAAACTTGTGTGTGGAGCCCGGCAGTAGTGGTTTTTCATTATTTTTCACAGGCTGAAATGTTGACCTTAGTTCTCACTCCTTTTTCCTTCTTCGTGGTGGCAAAACAGCTTTTGCTACCGCGAAGCCTTTTTGTAGTGGTCAACTAATCCCGGACAGTGTTTTAAGCTTTTCTTCCGCAACCATCGCTGGCCCGCCCGGATGTATGTGATATCGCCGCACCACGCCTGGCATGGGCTGGACGACTGGCGTTGATCTTACGATTAAGTCGATCAGGAATATCGGGTCTCTTTACTGTGGCCTGTTTGCAGGCATGTGGGCCTGGCTGTCTGCAGGTCGGCCCCCGCTCACTCATCAGTAGACGATCCTTGAAGCGCCCGATCAAAACGCCTTCGTCATTGAACCACTTCAACCCGGGAACCGATGACACTCTGTTTTATGGATTGAATTCCTCAAGTGGCACGCTTGTTCGGCGTCAACTATCCTGTCCGGTCAGTTTGCCGTTCCCTCTGAAAGCCTGCCCATCGACCGATTCATGCTCTTTTATCCAACGCCCCAGCATGTTTGGGTTGATCTCCAGACTGCGCGCCGCGTGGGCTCTTGAATATCCCTGCTCCAGCACAAGGCTGATGGCGTCCAGCTTAAATTCTTTTGAGTACAGCTTTCTTGTGATCATGTAGGTTCTCCAGGTTCAGGGTATTATTCCTTAACTGGGCTGGTCACATCCATTCAACCACTTCACTAAGACGGGAAGGCCGGTAAAAGCGTTATTAAAGGCATTCGGTCCAAGAGGGGGTCACCGGAGGCTTACCTTTTACTGATCGATGAGGGGCTGGACTGGTGACATGGAAGTTGGTCTACACCAGGCAAACCCAGAAAGATGCAAAGAAGCTGGCCTCAAGCGGCCTGAAACCAAAAGCCCAGGAATTGCTGGGCAAGATCATTCTTTCAGAAGGAACCATCAGACCTGAAACAAAGGTCATATTGACGAAATGTCCAACATACCCCACGATATGCTGAATTTTAATCGGATACGCGGCTCGTGAAAAACAAGCAACAGAAGATACCCCCGCGGCCTAGTGTGGCCGACTTCCTGGCTGAAGCTATTTTCTCGGGCCATTACAAGCCGGGGGACTTCGTCCCCAAGGAGGTCGAGCTCTGCGCGCAATTTGCCATCAACCGTTCCGCTGTACGTAGCGACCTGCGACAACTGGTGGATGTTGGTATCATCGAGCGTATCTCCGGTCATGGCTCCAAGGTCCGGGAGTATGAAGAATGGAAAATTCTCGACCCGATGGTGACCGAGTGGATGACACGCTATGCCTCCCCCAACCCAAAAATCCAGTGTGAAATCCTCGCTTTTCGACTGGATGTCGAACCCTATGTCGCTATGACCGCCGCCAAGCGCGCCAAGGCACGCGATCTGGTCGCCATTGAGGAAGCCTTCGAGGGTATGGGGGAAAATCTGCACAATGCCAGCCGCCCGGAAGAGCGCCGTCTGCATAGCGATTATGACATTGCCTTCCATATCGCCATCTACAAGGCTACCCATAATATTGTCTGGGCCCAGCTTTCTCACATACTGCGTCCTTCGATCTACCTGGTGATCGAGAAATCCAACATCAGCGCCAGCGATCCCGAGGAAAGTCTGGAACGGCACCGCCGATTGATGGAATGCATCCGCACCCGCCGCCCCGACGAAGCCTTTCTCGCCGCCCAGAAAGTCCTTGAGGGCACTGCCCAAGCGCTAGGTATCGAGCCCCCCGAGGGTGCCCTGGGACGTCATTTGAAAGCCATCTAATCCCAATTCGAATATATATATGACCGGCATCTTGATTGACGCCGGCCATGTCATGTGTCCTTCAGTGATTATCTCGAGGCGGACTACGTCGGGCAACATCGCGGTACTTGGTAGCCAGATCCAGCGTCATACCCCGGTCCAACGGCTCGATCAGGCTGCGCTGAATTTCCTGCCATGGCGTCTGGTGCGCCGGATATTGATAGCCCCCGGCGGTTTCCAGATGCTGACGGCGTCCTTCAAGCTCGGTATCGTCAATCAATAACCTGACTTCGCCGTTCTTGAGATCGACCCTCAATCGGTCACCGGTTTCAAGCAACGCCAAGCCGCCGCCGATGGCCGCTTCAGGCGAAGCGTTGAGGATTGAAGGAGAGCCCGAGGTACCCGACTGCCGGCCGTCTCCCAAGCATGGCAGCGATTCAACACCGGCCTTGATCAACACTTCGGGAGGCTGCATATTCACAACTTCCGCCCCGCCGGGATGACCGACCGGCCCAGCGCCGCGCATTACCAGGATAGTACGGGCATCGATCCCCAAGGCAGGATCATCGATTCGCGCGTGATAGTCTTCAGATCCATCGAATACCACCACTCTTCCCTCGAAAGCATCGGGGGAGTCAGGGTCGCTCAAGAAGCGTTGACGAAATTCAGGCGAAATGACACTGGTCTTCATCAAGGCAGAATCGAACAGATTGCCTTTGAGATTGAGAAAACCCGCATGTTGGATCAAGGGATTGTCGTAACGCCGGATTATTTCGGGGTCACGAGTTTCGCTATGCTCGACGTTGGCTGCGATGCTTCGGCCGTTGACCGTCAAGGTATCGCCATGAAGGCGCCCCGCCTTGAGCAATTCATGGAGTATGGCGGGCACCCCACCGGCGCGATAAAATTCCTCACTCAAATAGGCGCCGGCCGGCATGATATTGGCGAGTAGCGGTATTTCATGGCCGAGATGCTGCCAGTCATCGTTGCTCAGTTCGATACCCGAATGTCTTGCGATTGCATTGACATGCACCGGCGCATTGGAAGACCCACCCAGTGCCGAGCAGACCACGATAGCGTTCTCGAAGGCGGCTCGCGTCAGAATATCGCTAGGTCGCAAGTCCTCCCATACCATTGCCACGCTTCGCTGTCCCGTTTCATAGGCCACAGCAGCACGCTCCTTGTAGGGAGCCGGAATCATCGCGGATCCGGGAAGACTCATCCCCAACGCCTCGGCCATGGAATTCATGGTGGAAGCGGTACCCATGGTGTTGCAATGGCCAATGGAGGGCGCGGAGTTGGTAGTGCGAGAAAGAAACTCATCGTAATCGATGTCGCCGGCTGCCAGACGTTTGCGCAACTCCCAGATAATCGTTCCCGAACCGACCCGTTCGTTGCCTCGCCACCCATTGAGCATGGGGCCGCCCGAAAGCACGATGGCGGGAATATTGACCGTTGCCGCCGCCATCAGGCAGGCTGGGGTGGTCTTGTCGCAGCCGGTGGTCAGCACCACGCCGTCCAGGGGATAACCATGCAGTATTTCCACCAACCCCAGGTAAGCCAGGTTGCGATCCAGCGCCGCTGTCGGACGCCGCGCATTCTCATGGATGGGGTGCATGGGAAACTCGAAGGGCACCCCTCCAGCTTCACGGATACCGTCCTTGACTCTTTTCACCAGTTCGATGTGATGACGATTGCAGGGAGTCAGGTCGGAACCGGACTGAGCGATGCCGATGATCGGCTTGCCGCCGGTCAGCTCTTCCAGCGTGATGCCGTAATTCATGTAGCGTTCAATACACAGCGCGGTAGTGCCGGGATGTTCAGGATTATCGAACCACCAGCGTGAACGTAGTTTTTCGGCGGTCATTTTATAATTTTTTTTAGTCATGGGGTCTCCAGCCTTTGCGATTTTAGCCATTCTTAATGCGAGTGCCGCGGTACATCAGCGCCGCGACAGCCTACCAGGAAGTCGAAATCACAGCCCTCGTCGGCCTGCAACACATGCTCGATATATAACTGGCGATAGCCACCGTCACTGGCGATTCGCCGCGATTTTTCGGTGGGATCACTTTCGGCCAGGCGCGAGGCGAGTTCGGCATCGCTGATATCCAGATGCAAGCTACCGGCATCACAGTCGAGTTCGATCCAGTCGCCGTTACGCACTGCCGCGAGCGGCCCCCCGGCGGCGGCTTCCGGTGCCACGTGCAACACCACGGTGCCGTAGGCGGTGCCACTCATACGGGCATCGGAGATGCGCACCATATCGGTCACGCCCTGTTCGAGCAGTTTGGTTGGCAAGCCCATATTGCCGACCTCGGCCATGCCGTGATAACCGCGTGGTCCACAGTGTTTCATGACCAATATGCTGGCCGCATCGACTACAAGATCCGGATCGTTGATCCGTGCCTTGTAGTCGTCGAAGTCTTCGAAGACTACCGCGCGGCCACGGTGCTTCATCAGCTCAGGCGTTGCCGCCGATGGTTTGAGTACGGCACCGTTGGGAGCCAGATTGCCGCGCAGCACGCAGATCCCACCATCAGCAAGCAGTGGATTATCCAGGGCGCGGATGACTTCATCATTGTAAAGCGGCGCATCCTCAACGTTTTCCCACAATGTCTTACCGTTGACGGTTAAGGCATCCTTATGGGGTAAGCGGTCAGCCTCTCCCAGACGCCGCAGCACCGCAGGCAGTCCCCCGGCATAGTAGAACTCCTCCATCAAAAAGCGTCCCGACGGCTGAAGGTCGAGAATCGTCGGTGTGCCACGGCCAATACGGGTCCAGTCATCAAGCGCCAGATCGACACCGATACGCCCGGCAATCGCCTTGAGATGGATCACCGCATTGGTTGATCCACCGATGGCGGCATTGGTGCGAATCGCATTTTCGAAGGCCTCCCGGGTCAGTATCTTCGACAGGTTCAAGTCTTCATTGACCATCTCGACGATGCGATTGCCGGAGAGATGCGCCAGGACATAGCGCCGCGAATCCACCGCCGGAATCGCGGCGTTGTGAGGCAGCGAAGTGCCTAAAGACTCAGCCATGCAAGCCATGGTCGAAGCGGTGCCCATGGTGTTGCAGGTACCTGCCGAACGCGACATCCCGGCTTCCGCCGCCATGAACTCGTGCATGGATATCTTGCCCGCCTTGACCTCTTCCGAGAGTTTCCAGACAACTGTGCCCGAACCGATGTCCTTGCCGTGATGCTTGCCATTCAGCATCGGCCCACCGGTGACCACGATAGTGGGAATGTCGCAGCTCGCCGCGCCCATCAACAACGCTGGGGTGGTCTTGTCACACCCTACCAACAGCACCACTGCATCCATCGGATTGCCACGAATAGCTTCTTCGACATCCATGCTTGCCAAGTTGCGAGTGAACATCGCCGTCGGTCGCAGGTTGGATTCACCATTGGAAAACACTGGAAACTCTACCGGATAGCCACCGGCCTCAAGCACACCCTGCTTGACGTGGTCGGCAAGCTTACGAAAGTGGGCATTACACGGAGTCAATTCTGACCAGGTATTGCAGATACCGATGATTGGTTTACCCTGAAACTCGTGATCGGGAATTCCTTGATTCTTCATCCAGCTGCGATACATGAAACCATTCTTGTCCGTGGTACCAAACCACTCGGCACTGCGTAATGACCGCTGTCGTTGGGACATCCTAAGCACTCCAGTAAAAGGGTCACGGCCGATAGCCCAACCCGGATATGGCGTAAATTCGCCTAAAAACGGTACTCCCTTCCCCCTTATATTGTCTGTTATACTAAAGTATATGTTGAACAATACAGGTAAATGTTCAACATTGTTATAGCTCGGATGGGAGTTATCCCCTCCATGAAACAATAAAAACAATCTTCATCGTCGGAGAAAATACATGTTCAATTTGAAATACAGCCTTCTTCTTACTGTCCCCGCTTTGTTGCTGGGACTGACCACAGCTCAAGCAGCCGACTACGAATGGAAATTTCAGGCATCGGAGACATCGGGTGAGCCGAGCTTCAAAATCAAACAGGAATGGGCCAACAAGATCACCAAGATGACCGACGGCCGTGTTGAAATCGAAGTGATGCCTATCAATGCAGTGGTTGGGCCGACGGAAACGTTGTCCGCGGTCAGCGCCGGCATTCTTCAAGGACACATGACAGATCCCAGCTACTTTTCAGGACAAAACCCGGCTTTCGGCATGCTGGGCAACTTGGTGGGGGCCTGGAGTAACTCCTATGACTTCCTGGAATATATGAAATACGGCGGTGGCGAGGAGCTCTACAACGAGCTGGTCGAGCCTTATGGTGTTCACCTGATCGCTGCCGCCACCTTTCCTCTGGAATCGATCCCTTCCACCGTACCCATCAAATCTCTGGAAGATTTTGAAGGCCTGAAGATCCGCGCACCCCAAGGCATGGTCTACAACATCTTTGAGCGCATCGGCGCGACCCCGGTCAACCTGCCCGGATCCGAAGTTTACACCGGCCTGGAGAAAGGGGTGATTGACGCCGCAGACTCCACGGTGCTCTCCAACAACGATGCCATGGGCCTGCATGCGTTCGCCCCTTACCCTCTGTATCCCGGCTTCCACTCCATGCCGATGATTGCGGTATCGATCAACAAGGATATCTGGGATAGCTTGTCCGAGGAGTTGCAGACCACCCTCAGCACTGCTTTCGATGGCATGTCCTATGACCTGATCGCACGTCTCAAACAGCAGGATATTGAGACGCTGCAAAAGCTTCAGGAAGACCCTGACGTTCATCCCTACGACCTTTCTGCCGAAGATCGCAAGAAATTCCGTACTGCAGCGGAAGCAGAATGGAAAGAATGGGCTGGCAGAAACGAGATGACCCAGAAGGTCTATGATTCGGCCACCGCCTTTTTGCGCTCGCGCAACCTTCTCTGACCCGGCGTCCTTTAACCCCAATCGGCATATCGCTTGAGGTAGCCCCTCGGGCGATATGCGTAGAGACGAGCCATGCCGAAAAAAATCCCTGATACCCAAGACCTCCCGCCCGAGACCCAGGATATTTCCGACATCCTGGAAAAAGTCGAAGAGGTGTCACCCGAACGCACGGCGCTCGATCGTGTGGTTGCCCGAGGTGGCCGTGTCGCCGCCTGGCTGGTACTGCTGGCCATGGGCATCAGCGTAGTGGAAGTGTTCATGCGTTACGGGTTCGACAGCCCCACTTCGTGGGTACATGAAACCGTGGTGTTTCTAATCGCCGTAATCTTCGCCCTCGGTGGGCCAGCGGCATTGGCGAAAAACAGCCATATCCGCGTCAAGGTGCTCTATGACAGCGCCGGTCCACGCCTCAAGTGCTGGATGGACCGCTTGAACGATTTCCTGACGCTGTTCTTCTGCCTGGCCATGAGCTATGCCGCTTTCCACATGTTCTGGGGCGCATCGCACAACCCACTCGGTCAGTGGTCACTGGAGCGTTCCGGGACCTCCTGGAACCCGCCGTTTCCAGCCATGGTGAAGGGCGTGATCCTGTTCGCCCTGATACTGATGAGCGTTCAGGCATTGCTGCATTTGATTCAGGCAATCCGTGCAAGGCCCGCCGCTACCGAGGAGACGAACTGATGGATATCGGAACCGCCACGATCCTGATGGTGGGTGCAATCTTTGCCCTGCTGATCACCGGTCTCCCCTTGGCTTTCATTACCGGTCTGGTGGCGCTGATCTTCACCTTCGGCTGGTTCGGCGAGATGGCGTTACCGCTGATAACAAGCCGGGTTTACGGGTTCATCACCGAGTATTCCCTGGTGGCCGTGCCGATGTTCGTGCTGATGGCCTCGTTACTCGACCGTTCAGGGATCGCCAAGGATTTATTCAATGCCATGCGCGTATTCGCCGGACGCCTTCCGGGAGGCGTCGCTGTACAAACCATTGTGGTGGCATTTTTCCTCGCCGCTCTGTCGGGCATCATCGGCGGTGAAATAGTGCTATTGGGTATTCTGGCATTGCCCCAGATGCTGCGGTTGGGTTATGACAAGCATCTATCTATTGGCGTGGTTTGCGCCGGCGGAGCCTTGGGCACCATGATGCCTCCTTCCATCGTGCTGATCATTTACGGCATGATCGCCAGCGTGTCGATTGCCGAGCTGTTTACCGCGGCCATCACACCGGCAGTGATTTTAATGGCTTCTTACATCGCCTACGTGCTGGTGCGCTGTCTGAAGAATCCTTCTCTCGGACCACCTCTTGACGAAAACACTCAGGACAATCCTTTCGCTAGCCGGTTCGATGCGCTCAAGGCCATCCTGCTGCCGGGGCTGATCGCCTTTCTGGTGCTGGGCACCATCTATGGCGGTATCGCCTCGGTGACCGAAGCCGCCGCCATGGGTGTGTTCGGGGTGCTACTCGCCACCCTGGTACGCGGCGAATTCAACAGAGATATGCTGCACCACAGCCTGAGTCAGACGATGAACACCTGCGGAATGATCATCTGGATCGGTATCGGCGCCGCTGCGCTGGTGGGTGTCTACAACCTGATGGGCGGCAACAGCTTCGTCTCGAACCTGATACTCGGGCTCGATGTGGCGCCGATCGTGATCATCATGGTGATGATGGCCATCATGCTGGTTCTTGGGCTGTTTCTCGACTGGATCGGCATCGCCATGCTGGCCCTGCCTATCTTCCTGCCGATCGTCATTCAGCTGGGGTTCGACCCGATCTGGTTCGGCATCCTGTTCGCGGTCAACATGCAGGTCTCGTTCCTGTCGCCTCCCTTCGGTCCCGCCGCTTTCTACCTGAAAAGCGTGGCGCCACCGGATATCAGTCTGAAAGACATTTACCTATCGGTTCTGCCGTTCATGGCTATCCAGCTGTGCGTACTGGCGGCGCTGTTGATCTGGCCGCAACTGGCTATCTGGCCCCTTTGATTCACCGGCTCATTACCTCCAAGAGGAAGTCACCATGCGATTGATTCAATGTTCACATCAGGGCCAGATCCGCTCCGCCCTGGTGGAAATCGAGCAACAAGTCAGGCTTCTCGATGCCGACACCTATACCTTGGCGATGCGCGCTATCAGTAGCGGCAAGCCGTTGAGTGACATCGTCGAATCATCAATGACCGAAAGCCGACTCGACTATCAGCAGTTGATCAATGAAAAGCGCTTGCTACCGCCATTGACCCACACCGACCCCGCCCACTGCCTGGTCACGGGCACCGGCCTTACTCATCTGGGCAGTGCCGATACTCGCGATGCCATGCATGCCAAAGCCAAGGTCGATGAAAGCGAAATGACCGATTCCATGCGCATGTTCAAACTCGGTGTCGAGGGGGGCAAGCCTACCGCTGGCGAAATGGGCACCCAACCGGAATGGTTCTACAAGGGTGACGGCAATTGCGTGGTGGCCCCGGAAACCGAGATTCCGGTACCCGGCTTCGCCGAGGATGCAGGCGAGGAACCGGAACTGGCCGGGCTCTACGTGATCGGCAACGACGGCACGCCTTGGCGGGTCGGCTACGCCATCGGCAACGAGTTTTCCGACCATGTCACCGAACGCTTCAATTATCTGTGGCTGGCGCATTCCAAGCTGCGCGCCTGTAGCTTCGGGCCGGAACTCTTGATCGGCGACTTGCCCGAGCATCTGGAGGGCAGCAGTCGCATCGTGCGCAACGGCAAGACATTGTGGGAGAAGCCGTTTCTGACCGGCGAGGCTAACATGGCGCATAGTCTGGCCAACCTTGAATACCACCATTTCAAGTACGACAACTTTCGTCGCCCCGGGGATGTGCATGTGCATTTCTTCGGCACCGCCACTCTGAGTTTCGCCGACGGCATCAGCACTCAAGAAGGCGATCGCTTCGATATCAGTCTGCCTGAATTCGGGCGGCCGCTGCGCAACACCCTACGTTTTGAAACGGAAAAGACCACTAGCGCAATCTCATCACTTTAAACACCCAAGGAGTTCATCATGACACTGGAAGGTAAATCACTAATCGGTCAAAAAACTGTCGGCGGCAATGCAGCTGACATCTATGCCATCGACCCCTCTACCGGCAAGAAACTTGAGCCCACCTATCAAGGCGGAGGACAGGCTGAAGTTGACCTGGCTTGTGAGATGGCCTGGGCTGCCTTCGATACCTATCGCGAGACCTCTCTTGAGGAGCGTGCGGTTTTTCTCGAAACCATCGCGACCGAAATCGAAGCCATCGGCGATGAATTGATCGAGCGAGGCGTGGCTGAAAGCGGCCTGCCCCGGCCACGTATCGAGGGCGAACGGGGTCGTACCTGCGGCCAGCTGCGTCTGTTCGCCTCCGTGGTACGTGCCGGTGAATGGCTCGACGTGCGCATCGACCCGGCACTGCCGGAACGCCAGCCCATGCCCAGGGTCGACCTGCGCCAACGACATGTCGCTACCGGGCCGGTGGCTGTCTTCGGTCCCAGCAACTTCCCGTTGGCATTTTCCGTCGCCGGAGGGGATTCTGCCTCAGCGTTAGCCGCAGGTTGCCCCGTGGTGGTCAAGGCGCATTCGGCTCATCCCGGCACATCCGAGCTGGTCGGCAAGGCAGTACAGAAGGCCGTGAAACACTGCGGCCTGCCGGAGGGTGTCTTCGCGCTACTCTACGGTTCGGGCCGCGATCTTGGTCAGGCACTAGTCGCCGACCCACGCATCAAGGCGGTGGGCTTTACCGGGTCGCGTCAAGGCGGGACCGCGTTGATGAAGACGGCTCAGAGCCGCCCCGAACCGATCCCGGTGTATGCTGAGATGAGCAGTATCAACCCGGTCTTCCTGTTCCCGGAAGCACTCAACAACCGGGGTGAGGAGATCGCCAAGACCTTCGTTGGTTCCCTCACCATGGGTGCTGGCCAGTTCTGTACCAACCCGGGCCTGGTACTCGCAGTGAAAAGTCCGGCTCTGGATACTTTCCTCGATTTCGCAAGCACTGCGGTCAAGGAGAGCGCGGCGCAAACGATGCTCACGCCGGGTACACACCAGTCCTACGAAAAAGGCGTCAATCGCTTCGCCAACCATGCCAAGGTCCGCGAAGTGGCTCGTGGTCAGCAGGGTTCCGGCCCCCATGATTGCCAGGCGGCGTTATTTCAAACCACCGCTTCCGAGTTCCTCGCTGACGAAGCATTGCAACAGGAAGAAGTGTTCGGGGCTTGTTCGCTTGTAGTGGAATGCTCAAGCATCGACGAGCTGCAGCACGTCGCCGAGCAACTCGGAGGCCAGCTCACCGTCACCCTTCATATTGACGAGGGCGACCTGACCAGTGCACGTGCCCTGCTACCGACACTTGAACGCAAAGCCGGACGTATTCTGGCCAATGGTTGGCCCACCGGCGTTGAGGTGTGTCATGCCATGGTGCATGGAGGCCCTTACCCGGCCACCTCCGACTCGCGTACCACCTCGGTGGGCAGCGCAGCGATTCATCGCTTTCTGCGCCCGGTATGCTACCAGGCCCTGCCCGAAGCGCTGTTGCCCGAAGCACTCAAGAACGGCAATCCCCTCAGCGTTTCCCGGCTGGTGGATGGCAAGCGCGAGATATAAGACATGAATAACGATAACAAGATGAGCGATTTTCTTCCCGAGGATCACACCCAGGCGCTGCTGGTAGGGCGCGTCTGGCGCCCAGCCCCTCGATCGGGCCCGGCGCTGGTGATGATTCGCCATGGCGAAGTCATTGATATCAGTGCCGACTACCGCTGCATGGCCGATCTGCTGGACTGCGACGACGTGGTGGAGATCGTATCGAAGGCCGAGGGAGAGCCCCTCGGCCCAGTAGAAGCACTGCTTGAGAACTCGCTGGCAGAGCCGCCGCGTGCACCCTATCTGCTCGCGCCTTGCGACGTTCAGGCAATCAAGGCCTGTGGAGTGACCTTTGCCGTCAGTCTGATGGAGCGAGTGATCGAGGAACAGGCCGCTGGTGATCCCGCTCGCGCTGCCGAACTGCGCCAGGAATTGCAGGCACTGATCGGCGGTGACCTGTCACAGATCGTGCCCGGCTCTGAGGAAGCCTTGGCTCTCAAGGCAGAACTGCAGTCCCGTGGCGCCTGGTCACAGTACATGGAAGTCGGCATTGGCCCCGATGCCGAAGTATTCACCAAGGCTCAGCCACTCTCCTCGGTAGGCATCGGCGCCAGGGTCGGCTTGCACCCCGCCTCGCAATGGAACAATCCCGAGCCGGAGATCGTGCTGGCAGTGGATGCTCGGGGTACGCCCCGGGGCGCTACGCTCGGTAACGACGTCAACCTTCGGGACATCGAGGGGCGCAGTGCCCTACTGTTGGGTAAGGCCAAGGACAACAACGCTTCCTGCGCCATCGGTCCTTTCATTCGCCTCTTTGACGATGCTTTCACCCTGGACACCGTGCGCCAGGCCCGCGTCTCGCTACGCATCGAGGGCTCCGACGACGGCTTCGTGCTCGAGGATGCCAGCGATATGCGCCAGATCAGCCGCGACCCCCTGGATCTGGTGCAACAAACCTGCGGTGCCCATCACCAGTACCCGGATGGTTTCATGCTGTTTCTCGGCACCATGTTCTCGCCGATCCAGGATCGCGATGGCAAAGGCCAGGGCTTCACCCACCACTTGGGGGACACCGTAACTATCGCCACACCGGCCTTGGGGCGCTCTCGTCAACCGGGTGGATCGCAGCGATCGCCTGCCACCCTGGACCTTTGGCATTCGTCAATGGGGGCCTATCTGACGACACAACAATAATCCTCTCCTCTCCCAACGCTACTGCCAAAAATCGCCGGCATGCCCAAACTCCGAGCATCACCCGGATGAGCTGCCGGCGTTTCTGAGGGCCAGAGTGAATCGATCAAAGGTGAAAGGTTGCAGGGCAATCAGGCATTTTGCGCATTCTAGCGTTTTGTCGATGATTTGCCAGTTGTGGTGATGCGCGTTTTGGGTAAGAAAACTGGCTACTTTTTGCACTCTTTTATCACTTAAGCATTGCCTGGTGACGGCACGCTCAAGAGCTTGGACAAGCAACCAAATTCGAAATGCCCTGCGTAGAAGGTATTGCTCCTCAGAGCAGCCTTACGCTAGCGGGTTGACGATAAAACACAATAAAAAGTGTCTCTTTTCAATGTTTGCGTGTAAATCGCGAAGCTTCTTCTTGGTTTGGTTGGCATTCTCGGCATAGGGCAGTGCGGGGTATAGTTTGTGAATATCAGGGCGGCTATCGTAGGTCGCGCAGTTTAGATAGCTGCGTTATAAGCGGGTTAGCGGCCCATGCGCTGAGTATATCGACTGATTCAGGGTGGGAAAGTTCTTGGCTGAGGTTACCGATAACCGTGAAGTGTTTGGTGAATCCGAAGGTGAGGGTGGCAACCTCAAATATTTCTGTGATTTCGTGTTCCTGGGCCCACCGGACAGGATAGTTGACGCCGAACATAGCCTGGACAAACCATAAAGCAGCGACTCGCCCGTAATAGCGTCGACGCTCTTATGTTGAATGCTACCCGAGGCACGACGCTCACCGCCGATATAATTATGGCCAGTCAGATTTAGCATGACATGTTCTTGCTTGTGATTGCTGCGATTGAACTGGCACCAACAACGAGAAATAGAGAAATCCCAGCCGTGTGAGCTAGAGAAAAGTGCGGCCTTATCCGCGACCTGATAAGTAAGAAAAAACCTGGCCCTTTGTGGGGGCACAGGCAAAGCACAAATCAAAGAGGCCGCACGCCACCTACCGGGATAGCGGGCTGATGTACACGAATACCATTACGCAGAGGTTCGCCCAAGGCATCCAAGCTGACTTCAAAAGTGTCGCCAGGTTGTGCCTTAATACCATCAGCAAACGACAAGGTTGCAGTACCGAAAAAGTGTATATGTACGTCGCCGGCACGTAAGAATTGACTGTATTTAAAGTGGTGATACTCAAGATTCTCTAAGGTGTGACACATATTGTCTTCACCAGAAAGAAATTCCTTCTCCCACAAAACCTCGTCACCGCGACGAATGCGGCTGATTCCCGACAGATGACGCGGTAGCTCGCCAATCAACATTTCGGGGCCAAAAGAACAGAAACGTAGCTTAGAGTGAGCCAAATACAGGTAGTTTTTACGCTCAACCACATGATCTGAAAACTCGTTACCTAGGGCAAAGCCGATACGATACGGCTGGCCGTCATCCGCAATAACGTAGAGGCCTGTTAGCTCCGGCTCTTCACCAAAATCTTCGGCGAAATCGGGCACTGGGAAGTCTTCACCGGGACGCACCACGATACTTCCGTCACCTTTGTAAAACCACTCCGGCTGCGCGCCTTCACTGCCTGCCGCTGGGCGGCCATTCGCCATACCCCACTGGAACATTTGCATGGTGTCGGTGAGTTTTTCGTTGGCCTGCTGGGCTTCAACCTGCTGATGCATCTTATCGCGCGTGGAAGCGCTACCCAAGTGAGTCAGACCAGTGCCAGAAACCATGCAGTGGGCCGGATCACTATGATCCAACGGTGCCAGTACGCGGCGCTGTGAAATTAATTCAGCATAGAGCGGGCCTGGCTCAGAGCCTAAACGCTCGATTTCGGCAATTAGCCCATGTCGATTTCGGATCGCTTGCAACGCCAGTTCGCGAGTACTCGCGACACCGTTGACTACACTGATGTATTTACTGCCGACGATACCGACCTTACGTTGGTTTTGCCCGTTCTCAAATTGAATCAGTCGCATTGCAGTACTCCTTACATATCTTTTCGCCGCTTGTGCGACTTTTATTGCTCTGCACTTTAAAAAATTACCCAAGTGCTGTCTAATGAAAGCTTCTGATCAAGTAATAACCTTTAGTTATTTCATATGCTGCAACCACTAAACTACATCGTTTCACGCTTTCACATTCGTCAGCTAAGGCTGCTTATTGCCCTCGACGACCTGGGCACATTGCATCGTGCAGCTGATCATGTCGCTATCAGCCAGCCGGGTGCGAGCAAAGCACTACATGAGATTGAGATAACGTTCGGCATGCCATTGTTTGCGCGCAGCACTAAGGGTCTGGTTGCCAACGACATGGGCCGCTGCGTAATTCGCTACGCCCGCTTAATTTTCAGTGATCTCGCACATTTGCATGATGAAATGCACGGCATTCTTCAAGGCCACGGCGGTCATGTGGCGGTTGGCACCATCGCGGGCTCCGTACCTTTGGTATCAAAAGCCTTAACCAAGCTTCGGCAGGTACAGCCAGGCATTTCGGTGCAGGTTGTCGAAGGCATTAGCTCGCACTTGCTTAAGTTGCTTGACGAAGGACGGCTCGACTTGGCCATCGCACGCACCAGCGGCAGCCAACACAAAGATGATTACGCGTGTCTAAGTCTGCACCCAGAGCGCCTGGCACTGGTGGCCGGGCCCGAGCATTCTCAGCACGACAACTCGACCTTAAGCTTGCAGGAACTACACGCCTACAGCTGGGTTGTTTATCCCACGGGCACACCTATGCGCGCTGTGCTTGAACGCGAGTTTGGTGAAGCCGGACTGGAATTCCCGCGTTATTCGCTGGAAACCTCATCAACGTTCACCATGCTCAGTTTGCTACAAGAAGACTCGCAACTGGTGGCCATTATGCCCCACTCTATCGCATGCTCTAGCGAAGGCTTTGGCTTGTTGCGGCGTCTGCCGCTGGAACTGCAGTCACGCACTGAGCCCTGTTCAATCATTCATCGTCAGGGTAGTAGCTTGTCACCACTCGCCGCACTCTTACTTGAGCATTTGCGTAACGAGCAAGATGCATTGACAGAGGATTAATTTGACATTCAACTAAATGAGGCGGCGCTGCCAGAGTATTCAGCTGGTGCCAACCTCAGTGTTCGAAGCACACCGCATTTTGTCATCGGTGTGCAAGCATAATGGGCGAATTCGAACGCAAACGTAAGGTTGTAGAATGGGGCGTCGCGTGACTGTTCTGAATTTTGCTCAGGACTTACTCAGCTGTGTGCTTGAGTTGAACAATTTGTTGATGCTTGCTGAAGCAGCCGGCCACATCAGACAGAGAGCGGTAGCAAAAGGCAGTCAATCAGTTCTCTTTATTCTCCAGTAAAATTAGCCGACACGTTGACGTATTAAGGTGGCGGCAGAGTGCACAGCAATAACACTCCGTTCACCAACGAATGAACGAGGCGGAAGAAAACGGTGATTTGCAACCCAATTGTCCAAATAGCTGCGTTTAAGCAACCTGTTTATTGCGCTCAATTTCCTGCAGTTTTCCAGGGTTGAGCGATACGGCTCCGGCGACTTTCCAGTTTCGAATGTCACCAGACCAACGCCTGGGGTTCAGGCTCTTTGCTCGTTCATAAACTGCTTCACGTTTGGCTAACAACTCTGCATCAACACCTTGGTGCCGCTGTGCGGGCGTCACGAAGTTGATGCCGCTGTGCAGGTGCTCTTCGTTATAGGCTTGCTCGAACAACAGCATCCATTCACGCACCGCTATCAGTGATCTAAAGCCTTTGGCGGGCCACTTCGGGCAGTACTTCAGCGTTTTGAACAACGACTCTGAGTACGGGTTATCGTTGCTCACTCTGGGTCGGCTGTGAGACATCAACATACCCAATTCTGCCAGCCGCGCTTTCAGTGTGTAGGACGTCATCGGCGCGCCATTATCTGAGTGCAGCACCGGTGGGTTTTGCCAACATCTCTCGCGCAACAGAGCTCGATCTATGAGCTTTTTGGCAAGCTCGCCGGACTCTGCTTCGTGGATTTCCCACGCCACGATTTTGCGGCTGTAGATGTCCATGATCAGGTACAGATACCCGTGCTGACCGCGCACCTCTGAAGGACAATAACTGATGTCCCAGCTCCACACCTGGTTCGGGCCAGTGGCCGTAAAGCTGGTAGGCTCAGGGACTTTGCGCGGCGGTTTCATACGGCCCCGATGATTCAATTGCTGGTGCTTTTTGAGCACTCGGTAAAACGAAGACTCCGACGCCAGATAAAGCCCTTTATCCGCCAGTCGAGGCACGATCTGGGACGGTGGCAAGCTCTGATACTCCCGTTCATTGCAGGTATCCAGGATGGCCGCTTCTTCAGCGTGAGTGAGCTGGTGTGGCTGCACAACGCGCTCCGCTTGCGGGCGCTGGTCCTCTGCCACAGTGCCGTTAGCGCGTCGCCAGCGTTTCAACGTGCGCTGGCTCAGCTCCATCAAATCGGCTGCCTTGTACCGAGCCGCGCCACTGGCAACAGCTTCGTCATAGTCGTTTAACAGCCTTGTACGTTCGGTCAGCGGTGTCAGTTGTCCTCGCTGTCCGGGTCCTCGCCGTACAAGGCTTCGAGCTTTTTTGACAGCACCAACAACGAGGTTGTTTCCGCCAGAACCCGGTCTTTACGGCGAACTTCCGCCTTCAGCTTTTTGATGGTTTTACGGGCATCACGCTGCTGTTTCTGAGCGGTTTTCTCTTGCCCTTCTTGCAGACCATTACCGTGTAGGCAGGCTTCTTTCCAGCGCTGCACCTGCTCAGGATACAGGCCTTTCTGGCGGCAATACGCACCCAGTTCCGCTTCGGACATAGACGCCGTTTCGATCACGACGGCCAACTTGGCATCAGGAGACCCATCGTCTCCTGCATTACGATAACCCGGCACAGGCACTCCTTGTTGTCGACACTGTTTTAACCAACTATACAGAGTCACATCCGATATGCCGTCCTCTGCCGCCACCTGCACCACACTGCGGTTCTGCGGAGGCAACAACTTCTTCAACACGGCCGCTTTACGTTCCTCGGAATAACGTGGCATGACTGCTCTCATACCGCCCAATCTGACATGAATTTAGGCGAAATCGCCAACTGGACAACTAGGCTGACAGAGGGGGAAAACATTAGTTACGAATGGCCTCAGCCAGCGCCCGCCAGCGCGGAGCATGGATCAGGTCAGGGGTGAGTTCTTCTAGGTTGCAGCAGCCGAGCAGGCCCAAAGTACGGTCCAATTCGCTGCGAAGAATGTCGATAGCATGCGCCGCACCAGGACCTTTACCGGCGGCCAGACCATAGATTCCGGCTCGCCCAATCAACACGCCAGAAGCCCCAAGCAACAAGGCTTTGGCGATATCGCTGCCACGTCGGAACCCGCCATCAAGAAACACTTCCATGCGCCCACGACAGATGCGTGCCACTTCCGGCAGAGTTTCCATCGCGGATACAGCACCGTCAAGTTGGCGGCCTCCATGGTTGGATAGTATTACTCCGTCAACACCGTACTGCATCGACCGGCGAGCATCGTCAGGGTGGATCACGCCTTTAACGATCAATTTCCCGCGCCACATATCACGCAGCCAGGCGATGTCATCCCAACTCAGGGTCGGGTCAAGTTCAGCAGCCAATGCGCTGGCGGCACCCTTCACTGAGTCTTTACCAGGCGGCAACAAATCACCAAGGTTCTTAAACCGCGGCACACCGTTGGGAACCAGCACATCCCAAATCCAGCGCAGGTGGCACAACACGTCCAGGTAGTTGCGTAGATCAAGGTGCAGCGGCTTTGCGTAATTGCGCTTATCCCACTCACGATTTCCCAAAATAGCGCTGTCTGTGGTCACCACAATGGCTTCCAGATTCAACCTTTCTGCGCGCTCCACCAACCTCGTCACATGGTCACGGGTGCGGTACAGGTAGATCTGCATCCAGGCACGGATGTTGTCAATGGCCGCAATGTCTTCCATCGATGTGGTCGAGGCGTTGCTAAGCACGAAAGGTATGCCGGCTTCGGCCGCAGCACGCGCCAAGTGCAGGTCACCGTCACGCGTTAGCAGGCCATTGAACCCGGTCGGGCCAATCATGAACGGCAATTGCGCAGGCTTACTAAAAAAGTTACGTTCTAAGCTGCGATGCCCAACGTCTCGCAACGAGTGCGGTTGCAGCGTAATGCTCTCAAAAATAGAGCGATTTCGCCTCAGTGTCACTTCATCGTCCGAGCCGCCTTCGACGTACTCAAAGGAGAAGTTAGGTAGGCGGCGACGAGCCATTTCGCGCAGTTCTTCAATATTCTGCGCGCGACGAAAATCTCGACCCTGATATAGGCGTCGTTGCATAGTCAAAACCTCGAGTTAGTGCGCTATCTACGCTTCAGTCGGCCGCCAAGTCACCACGTCTTGGCATTGCTCGCCAAGGCCGCTGATGCTCAGGCGCATACGGTCACCCGGCTTGAGGAATTGCGGCGGTTGCATGCCGGCGCCAACACCCGGTGGAGTACCAGTACAGATAACATCCCCTGGGTTGAGGGTCATGAACTGGCTGACATAGCTCACGATCTCATCGATGGAAAAGATCATGGTGCTGGTGTTGCCGCGTTGGCGCACTTCATCGTTCACGCTGAGGCACAAATCCAAATTGTGTAAATCGTTAACTTCATCGGCACTCACCAACCACGGACCGATCGGCGCGAAGGTATCGCAGCCCTTGCCCTTGTCCCAAGAGCCACCACGCTCGTGCTGGAAATCCCGTTCAGACACGTCATTGACGATGCAGTAGCCAGCCACGTAGTCCATCGCATGCTTACGTTCGATGTATTGCGCTCTACGCCCGATAACGATGCCAAGCTCAACCTCCCAGTCTGTTTTCTGTGCGCCACGAGGAATGATAACGGCGTCATTCGGCCCGCAGATGGCACTCGTGGCCTTCATAAACAGCACGGGCTCGCCAGGCACGGGCAAATTGGATTCTTTAGCATGGTCGGCATAGTTCAAACCTACGCACACGATCTTTCCGATGGCCGCAATGGGCGGGCCGATGCGCACATCACCTTCAACCTTGGGCAGGGTAGCCGGATCCAGCGCACGCAACTCATCCAGCACCTTGGGACCTAGCATGCGCGGGCTAATATCGAGCACGTGTTGTGATAGATCACGCATGCTGCCGTCGTCAGCGAGCAACGCCGGCTTTTCCAGACCAGGTGGGCCATATCGAAGCAGCTTCATGCCTTGCTCTCCAAGGGCTTGGCGCGCACGCTCACTCCGTTTATCTCACCCATCACGTCGAACAGACGCGGCACATATTTATCGCCGTGGCCTAATGCTTTAGCTAGCACGAACGTCTGATAAACAGCATCGGACACAATGCCGGTGGTCTGAGTGGATTTGGTCAGTTCAGTGTAATAACGCATATCCTTTTCGCAGTTGGACAAAGCGAACTGTTGCCCCGAATCATCCCCATGCAAAACATAGGGAATAATCCGCTCAAAGGTCCGGCTGTAGCCACCACTCATGTTGCAGATTTCCGCAAAAGCGGCCAGGTCAATTCCGTTCTTTGCCGCTGTGCAAAAAGCTTCAGCCAGTATGGTGGCGTTACCCTGGGAGATAAAATTATGGATCACCTTGGCTTTGTGCCCACTGCTCAAAGGCCCCAAGTGATGGATGGTCTCCGAGAAACACTCCAGTATTGGGCGAACCTTGTCTAGCACGTGGACATCGCCACCGACGAGCACATTAAGGCGTCCAGCTTGGGCATCTTTTGGCGTGCGGTTAACCGGTGCATCGAGGTAATGACCACCGTGCGCGACCACCTGTGCGGCTAACTCGGCCGTGCGGTTCGGATCGCCCGTACTGCAATCAACCACGATCTGCCCTGGGCGCAGTCCGGCCAGCACGCCGGTTTCCCCAGCCAATGCCTGGCTAACCTCAGTCGTACCCGGCAAGCACAATAGTACAACGTCAACTGCGCGCGTGAGTTCAGCAGCATGGCTGAACTCACGCGCGCCCTTGGCCACCAGATCATCAACTCGCTGACGGTTACGGTGAGCCATGACGCCGAGACTGAAGCCCTTGCTCTGGATGTTGTTGGCCATGGCGTGACCCATCAGACCAAGACCGATGAAACCAACATTAATAGTTGTCATGAAATGTCTGCCTTAGCTGTGGTTTCGGGTCGGTAAACAAGGTTCCGACCCGAAACGTGGATTACTGAGCGTTGCGCACCTTGGCGATCTCAGCGTTCATTTCGTCCATCAGATCGCGTCCATATTCAGCAATAAACTTTTCAACGACCGGGCGAACCTGCTTACGCATACGCTCGATTTCTTCGGGTGCCACTTCGTTGATTTTCATTCCCTCTTTGGCAAGCATTTCGCGCGAGCTGACGTCCATATCACGAGATACTTTACGCTCGTATGCCTGCGCCTCAAGCGAGGCACTGCGCACTAGCGCGCGCTCGGCATCGTTAAGTTTGTCCCAAGTTTGTTTGCTGAAAATTGCAACCAATGGATCATAGAAGTGACCAGTTAGCGACAAATACTCCTGCACTTCATAAAACTTCGAAGTTTCGATAGCTGCCAACGGGTTCTCTTGGCCGTCTACGGTTTTTGTTTCCATAGCCGTGTAGAGTTCGGTGAACGAAAGCGGTACGACGTTAACACCAAGCGCCGCAAACGATTCAATTGCGGTCGGTATCTGTTGTAGGCGCAGCTTCAGGCCATTGAGGTCTTCCAGAGTTTTCACTGGGCGCTGGCTGTTGGTGACATGACGAAAACCGTGATCCCAGTAGCCCAAGCCAATTAGGCCGTGAGGCTCAAGTTTGCCCAGCAACGCCTGACTAGTAGGACCGTCGAGTACGGCATCCACTTCGGTGGAGTTCTTGAACAGGAACGGCAGGCCATAAAGACCAAAGCCCTTCTCGATTCCAGAAAGCAAACCAGGGGTTACTAGCGTCATATCGACAATGCCACCCTGCACAGAAGAAATGACCTGCGTATCGCCACCTAAAGTCCCGCTGGCGAATATCATGACCTTCATTTTTCCGTCGCTCTTTTCCTTAACTACTTCGGCGAACTTCTTTGCACCTAGTCCGTGCGGATGATTCTTGGCCTGTACGAAGGCAATCTTGAAGGTGTGTTTATTGATTTCATCTGCAGCGTGGCTAGCAGTAGACAAAATCATCGCTGAGAAACACAGTGCTGCGCCGAAAGCTTTAGGGATAAATTTCATAACAGATTCCTCGTGTTTTTATTGTAGCCAAAGGTGGCTTGAAAATTAGGCAAATCAACAGACACGCGCCGCCTCAGTATAAAGGCAGGCGCGTGGGTATTGCTCAGTAGAGCCACTGCGCGGGGACCAGTAGCAATTGTGGAAATACCAGCAGCAGGCCAACGACCAGCAGTTCCGCAAGTAGAAAGGGCATCACGCCGCGCACTGTGGCCATAAAATTAATTTTAGCCACACCCGCAATAACGTTGAGCACCAGTCCCACTGGTGGTGTAATCAAGCCAATGGCACAGGTCATGACAAAAATCACGCCGAAGTAGATAGGGTCGATACCAGCAGCTACAGCAACCGGCATCATTACTGGGGCCAGGATCAAAATAATGGGCGACATGTCCATTGCCATTCCGATAATCACGATGATTGTTACGATGAGCAGCATCAGCAAACGCGGACTGTCCATCATTGGCTCTAACATATCGACCACTGAACTTGGCAGGTCCGCTATGGTGATCATCCAAGCAGCAACCATGGCCGACGCGACTAGAAACATAACCATCGACGTAGTCATTACCGAAGAAACCAGCACCTGGTACATGCTCTTCCAAGTTAGCTCGCGATAAATCACCACGGAAACAAATAAAGCATAAACCGCAGCAACCACACCGGCCTCAGTCGGCGTAAATATCCCTGTGCGCAGCCCAACAAGAATGATCACCGGCAAGAACAGCGCCCACACACCCTCATAAAAAGCCTTAGAAATTTCGCCCATCGATGCACGCGACCGAGTGGTCACGGTTTCACGACGAGAAACAATGCGCCATGCCACACACAGTGAGACTCCCATCATTAGACCGGGCGCAATACCCGCTAAGAACAACTTGGTAATCGATACGTTGGCCGCTACGCCAAACAGGATCAGGCCGATAGACGGTGGTAATACCGGCGCGATGATCCCAGAGGCTGCCACCAAGCCACCGGCAGTTCCCTTGTCATGTCCGGCTTTGACCATCATCGGAACCAATAAGGTAGCCAATGCGGCTGCATCGGCAGCAGCAGAGCCCGACAGACTAGCCAGCACACACGCGGCCAGAATAGTGACGTAACCGAGCCCACCTTTGATGTGGCCTACTAGGGAAACACTGATTTATTCCCCTCACGTTGTCGGTTTGGTAAAATGGTCGCTCCTCCGCAGGATTAGCCAGAGACTGTCATGAAGCAAACAAGTTTCGCCCAGGCAGAATTTGCTGCCAAGAAAAAGACAACCCGCCGTGAGCGGTTTTTGGCAGAAATGGAGCAGACCGTGCCCTGGTCG
>Ga0314772_1000334_pt1 | contig 26246 bp, 24 predicted proteins | sample MetaGCBIW2018_FD_204520 | JGI IMG/M metagenome (GOLD analysis project Ga0314772, IMG submission 204520) | Cryopeg brine microbial communities from Beaufort Sea near Barrow, Alaska, United States - CBIW 2018 | ecosystem: Environmental > Aquatic > Marine > Coastal | place: USA: Alaska | collected... | reverse complement strand
CCGCGGAGCACGGGGCGATACTGGACGAGCCCGTCTACGCGCAAGACGTCACGCTCGCTGTGCGCGTGCCGCCGCCGCTGGTGGAGCGACTCCAAGCAGATACTGCTGCGTTGACCGCGGGCGAGGTGGCAGTGATCGCAGGGGAGACCGAGGTCTGCGACCAGAGGCGTCGCTAGCGCTTCACATGCCAGTGCGCCTCGTGAGTTGCCTTAGGCGAGTTGCATCGTCGTGACGCACGTCGCGTCTTCGTCGCTCCTCGTCGAGAGTTCAGTGGTCGCCGTCTTGCCGTCATACCCGATGGTGACCTGAACGTCGATATCACGTGGCAGCCACACGCCTACGAAGCCGTTGTCAAAAGTGGTGCGTGACTCGTCGATAAGCACCTCCCCGGAGCTCGTGTCGGTGATGAGCACATCGACCTCGCCGTTGTGGATCTCGCCGACGCAACCCGTGAGGCTGTGGAAATAGCACTCATGAGTCTGAGTCTCGTACGGCGCGATGGAGACGTAAAACTCGTCGGCAGGCATCGGGAGCGTCGTCTCGCGCTGCGAGGCATCGGTGATCACGAGCGCGTCCGGACGGACCGATGCGGAGTAGTCGTCGGGCCGCTCGGCTAGGGGCTGTGCGTCGAGCCGGTCGACTATCGCGCGGGCGTCGAGGCCCGCGAGGCCCAGATCGCTGAGCAGCGCCTCGTCGACGACCTGGACCCCAGCGCCCTCAGGGGCACCACTAGGAGCCTCCGCAGTGGCGCTGCACGCAGACAGGACCACAGCCGCTATGGCCGCGATGGCAGCAGCCGTGAGCGACCGGCGGATTACGTGGGATTTGCTCTGGCGCGACATGGGGAGTCCTTCGTGTCATCGGGCGGAGGTCGGTCAGGAAGCGCGAAAGGGAGCCGCTGCGCCACCTTGTTCCGGGGTGTGCCGGTGGTCTCGGTGGTCTAGACGTTTTGTGGTGTCAACTCTAGTTCCTACGAGGGCGTGAGCCTGCAAACCATGGTCCTAGAGGACCTGTTGCCTCCCTGCGTGAACCGCCATCGCGCTACGCCGCAGCCCTAATCGCCTGGCAGGCGTCGACTATTTGCAACCGCAACACAGCCCCGCGCCGCGCGAAGTCCCGCTGCATCGCCGCGTACTTGCCCTTGCCCTCGGGAGTCTCGACCGCGATCGCGTCCAGCCCGTACGAGCTCACGTCGTAGGGAGAGGCCTGCATGTCCACGCGCCGTACCTCCATCGCAAGGTCGAAGCAGTCCTGCTGCAGCTCGCTGGGCACCGCAGGCGACAGCTTGAGGCACCACTTGAACAGGTCCATTGTCGCGTGCAGGCACCCTGGTTGCTCCGATGCGACCTGAGTTTCGCGCGTGAGTGGCGTGACGTTCAACGGCTTCGCTTCGGGAGTGAAGAACCGAAACGCGTCGAAGTGCGTGCACGCAATGGGGTGAGACTCGACTACCGCATCCGTGCCCTCGCGCCCTAGCCGCAGCGGCAGGTTGTGGCGGCGTTCTGGGTCGCCCGACCTGTAGACCATCGCCCACTCGTGCAGCCCAAAGCACCCCACATGAAGCGGGCGTTCGGCAGTGCGGTGCATGAGGCTCTCGACAAAATCGACGGTGGACCCACGCTTGGCCATGAAGCCCGCGGCGTCAAGGATGGCGGCCGATGCTGGGGCGGCATCGGGGCCATCGTCGCCGACGCGCCGGGAGGCCTCGCCACCGGTGGCTTGCCGGTACCACTTCCAGCCAAGGCGGGTATCAGCGTCGAGGAGGACGATGCCCGGGCCGGGATGCCACCGCCGCAATTGGGCGGGCCTGACGCCGTTGTATTCGTATAGGAAGTCCTCGACGGCGTGAGACTCGCCGACGGCGCGGCGCTCGCGGTGTCCGGCCGTTGCCGCGTCGACGCGGGCGTGAAACTGGGCCTGCATCGGCTCCCACTCGTCGAGTGTCAGCGCCCTTGGCGCCGCGTATGCGATCGGCGCAGTGGTGGCAGTGGCGGTAGAGGAGGACATGCGCCTATTGTCCCGCAGCCGTTCCACTTCACCGCAAGCGCGCAGATCAGCCCCCGACCTCGAACTGACCGATCACCGTGGTTCCGTCGCTCTCATAAACGGGGATGACGAACGTCTTGCCTTCGCGGTACTTGTTGACCTCCACGGCCTGCGCCGGGGAGGTGGGCTCGGGGCCGCCCGCCCCATCGAGTTCGGACCTCCGCACGTAGCCCGTCTTGCCGTTCGTCGCTTGCGCGAGGATGAGGTCCGGGTTCGCCTCGAATACTTCCGTGCCGTAGGTATCGCCGTTCGCATTGGTGGCGAGGGGCACCGGCTCGATGGCGACGTACCAGGCCGTCATTGTCCATTCAGAACTGTCACCGGTGATCACGCTCACCGACTGATCCACGAGCGACGACAACGGTAGTTGTCCCGTCACTAGCGCCGTTTTCCCGCCCGTGTCATCGGCTGAGCAGGAGACTGACGCGCCATTGAGGCCGAACAAGGATGAGCCCTGCGTCAGGCACTCGAACTCGAACTCAACAGTGGTGGCGTCAGATGGGGTGGCTCCGAGCGCGAGCGTCCCGCTACCTGTCGCCGATGCTGTCACCCGTGGACCGAGCGGCGTAACCTTCTCGCCGCCGGGCGTCGTGAGGAGCACGCCCGCAGCGACACCGGCGCTCGCGACCAGCGTGACAGTGAGGCCTCCGATCAGCCAGGCACGCACGGAACCCCTGCGTCGACCAGGGGAAGGGCGACTCACGGTAGTGACGAGGGCCTTTCGGAGGCCTGTCGAGAACTCGGGATCCATCGTGTCAATCATGGTGTGCCTCCACGCGGTTGGACATGTTTGGTAGCAAGAGAAGTTCCTCACGCATTTGCGCTCGAGCCCGCGAGAGTCTGGTCCGTGCGGCGCCGACGGTCATGCCGGTGGCCTGGGCGGCTTCGCCGACTGAATACCCCTCGAGCGCGGTCAGGACCATGAGCTCGCGGGTGCTCTTGGGCAGCGAGCGCAGGGCCTGTGCCAGTTCGGGGTCGAGGTAGTCGGCGCCTACAAGGTCGCCGCTCGCGGATTGACTGCGGAAGTCGACCGTGAGCTCGGCTTCCTCTTCCGCCGACCTGGCGGTGGCCTGTCGCGGAAGCGCCTGGATCAGATTGCGGTACCGGCGAGTGCTACGGGCGATGTTGCGGCACGCGTTCGTGGTGGTGACCAGCAACCACGGCAGGACGCTGCCGTTGACGACTCGGACCGCGGATCGCCGCCTCCACAGTTCGAGGAACGCCACGGCCGTCGCGTCCTCTGCAGCATGAGGGTCGCGCAAATCGCGTAGCGCATTGGCGTAGACGCGCTGGTGGTGAAGGTCGAAGATGCGGCCAATGGCCTCGCCGTCGCCGTCGCCGTCACGAGCGCGCTGCCACCAGGTGGCCTCGTCGATCGTGGAGTCGCTCATATCTATCAGTGTCCGGCAGGTTGGCTTTTGTTACACCTGTTAAGCCCCCGCAGCGAGCATGATGGCGAGGACAGTCATGATCGCCGCGATCGCGCCGTCCAGCACCCGCCATGCACTTGGTTGCGTGAGCCATCGGTTGAGCAGCCGTGCGCCGTACCCGAGCGAGGCGAACCAAAGAACGGAGGCAGTGACGGCGCCTGCGGCGAAGAGCCAGCGGGCATCACCATGCGTGGCCGCGACCGTGCCGAGCAAAAAAACAGTGTCGAGGTAGACGTGCGGGTTGAGCCAGGTCAGCGCCAGGCACGTCAGCAGCGTCGCGCGCAGGGTGCCAGCAGCCAAGCCATCGCCCGCCTCTGAGCTGTCTCTGCCAACGGCTTCCGCGTTGACGTCGCCGTTGACGTCGCCGCTGGTTACACCGCTGATTACGCCGCTGACGTCGCGGCTGGCGTCACCGTCGGACTCGCTCGCGAGGTCGAGGCCCGAGCCTTCGGCGCGCATCACCTCGAGGCTCGGCCGCCACGCTCGCCGTGCGGCCAGCACCGCGTACACCAGCAAGAAGGCCGCGCCACCCCAACGCGCACCGGTCGCTAGCCACGGCACGTTCACGATCGCGGCGCCCATGCCGGAGACGCCGAGCACGATCAACGCCGCGTCAGAGACAGCGCAGATCAGCACTACCCAGCCCACGTGTTCTTTGCGCAACCCCTGCCGCAGCACGAACACGTTTTGGGCGCCGATGGCGACAATCAGGGACAGGCCAAGCCCTAGGCCGGCGAGAAAGTTCATGCCGTGACCCTCACGATTCCCTGTGGCGCGGTATGTCTTCTGAATCGTCCCCCGGCGCGAAGCCAACGGCCGCGCCGCGCTCCACCACAGCATCGGCCGCGCCGCGCTCCACCACAGCATCGGCCGCGCCGCGCTCCACCACAGCATCGGCCGCAGCGAGGGACGCCACGGACATCAGCTTCTCGAGTGGACCCTGGCCCACGAGCCACTTCCAAGCGCACGCGAACGCGAGAGCGCTCAGGCACAGCGCCACGTACGCGACGTTCGTGGACTCCCACACGATCTCCTTGCCCACCGCTGCGATCACGATGATGTGCGCGACGTACAGCGTGAGCGCCATCGATCCGGCAGCCATCAGCGGCCACATGACGGGCCGCGCGACCCGCCCTAGCCACAGGCACACCCCGATGACCAGGCAGGCGGACGCCAGATTTCCGGCCATCTCGGCAGGCGTATACGTGTGCGCCTCGGTGCTGAGCCACAACGAGCCGTAGGTCACGAACGGGCCGCCCGCCAAGATCTCGACAGCCTTCAGGATTCCGAGAGCCACGAGCCCCGCGGCCGCCAACAGTGCCTGCGTGCGCCGCACGGTCAGCGCCAGCCGCCCGATCGCCATACCCGCGAGGACGTAGCCCATCCACGCGATCACCGGATAGTGCACGCTCCAAAACTTCTCCAGCACGGGCACGCTGTACAGCCCCCATTCGCTCGCACTCGGCGTTACCGTCCGCAACGCGAGCTGGCCCAACGCGACGCACACGGCCGCGCCAAACCACAGCCACCGCGCCCTCCACCGGAACGCCACAAGCGACACCAGGAACATCACTCCGAGGTTCTCAAGAATCACGTCGACCGGCGTTCCGATCGAGGTCAGCAGGTATCCCAGCGGGATCAGGATCACCCCGCGCACAGCCACGCGCCACCGCGTATGACGGACGGCCGATGCCGGGGCCAGATGGCCAGGAACGCCCGCCCGGCGCGTGAGCATCAGGGTGATAGAGACGCCCGCGAGAACCGCGAAGAGTGCGGAGGGGCGGCCGTGCGCGACGGATAGCCACGACCAGCCGGCCTCAGGGCTGTCGTTGCCTATGTGCGCGGCGAACATCCCGAAGATTGCGAGCGCCCTGGCAACGTCGAGGCCGTCAATACGAACGCGGCGCGGAATGAAACCCGCTGCATCGGCTCTGGTGACGGGAGCATCGGCGCGGGAGGGCGGCATGACGACATAGTAGGCGCGCCGGGCGCTCAGCACAGGCAAACTCGCGAGCGGTTAGGCTGGGCACCATGCGCATCGCCAGATTCACGACCGGAGACGACCCCCGCTACGCCATGGTGGACGGTGATCCGGGCGCCGAGGAACTGGTGGTCCTCACCGGGGACCCCATGTACACCCCCGGGACGGTGACGGGCGAGCGGATCGCGCTCACCGACGACGTGCGGCTGCTCGCGCCCGTCATTCCGCGCTCCAAGGTGGTGTGCCTGGGCAAGAACTACGCCGCGCACGCCAAGGAAATACCGGCCCGCGGCCCTGCCTCTGACGTGCCGATCCTGTTCCTCAAGCCCAACACCGCCGTGATTGGTCCGGATGACCCCATCGTGCTGCCCTCGTACAGCAAGGACGTGCAGATGGAGGCGGAGCTCGCGATCGTGATCGGGCGGGTGGCCAAGGAGGTCTCGGCGGAGAATGCCGAGCAGTACATCTACGGCTACACCTGCGCCAACGACGTCACCGCGCGCGACATGCAACGCATGGAAGACCAGTGGTTCCGCGCCAAGGCCTTCGACACGTCGCTGCCGCTGGGCCCGTGGATTGAGACCGACCTGGCTCACGACGACGTCGCCATCTCCTCCCGCCTCAACGGTAAGCAGTGCCAAAGCGGGAATTCGCGCGACATGATCCTTGACGTCGCAGGCGCCGTGGCGATGATCAGCGAGGTAGTGACCCTCCTGCCCGGCGACGTCATCCTCACGGGCACGCCCTCCGGCGTCGCCACCATGAACCACGGTGACGTCGTCGAGATAGAAATCGAGGACTTGGGAGTGCTTCGCAACCCGGTCCTGCGGCGCGGATAACTCACCCTGGACGCTAACCGGCGCGCACCCTGCGACGCGAGAAGTCGCGCAATGCCGTCACGCAATTTTTCACTTCACCGTAGAAAGCCGGAAAGCCCATGAGCAACGTTCGAGTCCGATTCTGCCCATCTCCCACCGGCGTCCCGCACGTGGGCCTGATTCGCACCGCGATGTTCAACTGGGCGTACGCGCGCCACACGGGCGGCGACTTCGTGTTCCGCATTGAGGACACCGACGCCTCGCGGGACTCTCAGGAGAGTTACGAGCAGTTGCTCGACGCGATGCGGTGGCTAGGCTTGAACTGGGACGAGGGCCCCGAGGTGGGCGGCCCATACGGCCCGTATCGACAGAGCGAGCGCCGCGGCCTGCACATGGACGTGGCGCGGCGGCTCCTCGAGGGTGGCTACGCATACGAGGCGTTCTCGACGGCTGAGGAGGTAGACGCCCGTCACGAGGCGGCCGGACGCCACAAGGCGCTGGGCTACGACGGCTTTGACCGCAGTCTCACCGAGGAGCAGAAGGCCGCCTACCGCGCCGAGGGTCGCCTACCTGTGATCCGAATGCGGATGCCCGACGAGGACATCACGTTCACGGACCTGATTCGCGGCGAGGTCACGTTCCCCGCCGGCAGCATCCCCGACTACGTGATTGTGCGAGGTAACGGCGAGCCGCTCTATACGCTGGTCAACCCCGTCGACGACGCGCTCATGAAGATCACTCACGTGTTGCGCGGCGAGGACCTGCTGAGCTCGACTCCGCGCCAGATTGTCCTATACCGCGCCATGGTCGAGTTGGGGATCGCGGACCTGGTGCCCGACTTCGCGCACATGCCCATGGTGACTGGCGAGGGCAACAAGAAGCTCTCCAAGCGCTCACCCGAGTCGGACCTGTTCCTGCACCGCGAGCGTGGCTTTTTGCCCGAGGGCCTGCTGAACTATCTGGCCTTGCTGGGCTGGAGCATCGGCCCCGACCGCGACGTCTTTACGGTCCCCGAGCTCATTGAGGCCTTCGACATCGCGGACGTGAACCCCAACCCCGCGCGCTTTGACCTCAAGAAGGCACAGTCCATCAACGCCGAGCACATGCGCATGCTGCCGCTCGGCGAGTTCGTCGAGCGCCTGGTGCCGTACCTGCACGCCGCGGGCCTAGTCTCGTCGCCCGATGCTCACGCCCTCACCCCCTACGAGGAGGCTACGCTCGCGGTCGCCGTGCCGCTGGTCCAGACCCGCATGACATTGCTGGGTGAGGCCCCGGGCATGCTCGGCTTCTTCTTTGTGGCGGACAGTGCAGTGGGGGTCGAGGACGCCGCCCGGGCCAAGCTTCCGGAGAACGCCGCTGAGGTGCTCGACCGTGCGATTGCTGAGTTGGATGCGCTTGAGGACTTCAGCCCCGAGGCTCAGCAGACCGCGCTGAACGCGGCGCTAGTTGAGGAGATGGGCATCAAGCCGAGGCTCGCTTACGGCCCGCTGCGCGTCGCGATCACCGGCCGCCTGGTGTCGCCGCCGCTGTTTGAGTCGATGGAGATTCTTGGCAAGCATCAGTCCCTGACCCGCCTTCGCGCCCTGCGCGCGTCGCTTTAGGTTGCCGCGAATGACAAAGCCAGCCCAGCAGAGCGGGAATGCTCTCACGGGAATTCAGTCGAACGGGGTCTCATCGGTTAAGGCGGTGCTTTTCGACGTTGATGACACCCTCGTCGACACCAAGGGCGCCTTCCGGCACGCGCTGTCGACAGTGACGACCGAGTATCTGAGCGCTGACGCCGGACTCGATGACGTCGCGATGTTCTTCCGCGCGGACCGTGGCGGGTTCTATCGCGCCCACACCCGTGGCGAGATGGACCACCGCGAGCAGCGGATGCGCCGCGCCAACGACCTGCACGCCGAGTTTGGCGGGGCCACCATGAACGACGACGCGTACGACGCGTGGGACGTGGTGTTCGAGCAGGGTTTCCGCGACGGGTGGCGAGCATTCGACGACGCGGTGGCATGTCTCGACGCGCTTGAGGCCGCGGGCATTCCGTACGGCGCACTCAGCAACGCCCGGTTCGATTACCAAGTGGAGAAGCTAGTAGCCGTGGGACTAGAGCGCGTGCCGATGCTCGTGGGAGTCGACACACTGGGGTTCGGCAAGCCGGACCAGCGGGTGTTCGCGCTCGCCGCGCAGCGGCTTGGGTCTGCGGGATCCGAGACTGCCTATGTGGGCGACGAGCTCGACATCGACGCCGCCGCCGCAACGAGCGCAGGATTGCTTGGATACTGGCTGGATCGCGCTGGCGTTGCGGAGGCCAATGCTGGCCCCCACCCCGATTCCACCACTACCCACGAGGGTGTTGAGGTGCCTCGGATCGCGACCTTGCACGAGTTTTCGGCGCGGATCGGTGCCCACCCGAACGGTGCATCGGCCGCGGTTATGGATAGGGCGCAGAACACGCTAAAGTAGTGCGTCGGCCAAGCCTTCGGGTAAGGCCTTTGGGGTATGGTGTAATTGGCAGCACGAGTGATTCTGGTTCATTTAGTCTAGGTTCGAGTCCTGGTACCCCAGCCAACAAGGTAGGTCTGCGAAAGCAGGCATTTTTGTGCCCACGTCATGAGGTCGCCTCGCAATTGCGACGGATTGGCGTGCGAGTTAGTCCATGCTGTAATCTTTGTAATCGCGTTCCCAGCAGTTTGTGGGGGAGCGCCGCTAGGGCCCCGTTGTGTAGCGGCCTAGCACGCCGCCCTCTCACGGCGGTAGCGCGGGTTCGAATCCCGTCGGGGCTACCAAAATTCTTCTCATTGCTATCGCGGTGGGGAGTTTTTTATTTTCCGGGCGGCCGATGCCGTAGTCGGCTTTGGCGTTGGGCGCTAGTAGTGCGCGTGTCAAATTTAGCCACTAGGGCGTCAGCGAGGTCGAAAGCGTGTGAAATTGAGCCCACAGAATGCTTCAGCGGGAGCCGAGGAGATAGAGAGGGTGGGAACGGCGTAAACCTAGATGTCGTCCGCGGTAGCGAGGCGCTGTCTCCAGAGCTTGACCAACGCAGGGGGCGGAACGCCACAGGCGGGGTCCTCGGCATCGATGCGTGGACGCCGCGCCGCGACCGCCGCGTAGACGCGGTCTCGCCACGACCGAGGCGCGATTCGCCCCACGCGCGCCATGCGCCAGGGCAGCGGTAGCCCCGCGAGGATCTCGAGTACGGCGTCGGAGCGCGTGAGAGTACGCGCCTTGTCGGTAGCGGCATCGTCGGGGAGTCCTCGCCAGAGCACAATCGTTGAGCCACCGACATCAGCGGGTAGACCGGCCTGCCGGATCACCTCACGCCCCACATCGCCTGCAGACCCGGCGAGCAAATACTTACCCGCGCGGTCGCGGCGAATCAGCCACGCGACGAACCCGTTGCAGAGCCCGCACTCGCCGTCGAACACCACGATTGTTGCCATGGGTCCAGTGTAGGAACCTCGCCGCGGTGCGCCTTGCAGCCACAAGGCTTGCGGGACGTCAGGCTTGAGCGTGCGCTAACGCACAGGGTTGTCCTTCTCGTGACTGCTGCTGTCTGGGTGACCGTTGCCGGTCTCGAGGTTTCGCGATAAAAAGTACGCGACGCCGCCACCGGCCGCCGTGAAGGCCACCAGAGGCGCGATCCACAGTGAGGGCGAGTCGTCCTCGGCTGGTGCCACACCCCGGTCTGTTGCCTCGCCGCCCTGGTCTGCAGCGAACGACGAAACCCAGGCCAGTGCCGAGTCCCGGTTGGCGGTGATCTCATTTGTCGAGAAAGACCCGATGTCGTCGACGCAGCAAAGCTGCGGCACTCACCCACGGGTTGGCGGTCGAGGGTCGCGGCGCTGACATCGAATGGCAGCACGTAGTCGTCGGCTGGAAGCGTGAAGCCGTCCGGGCCCACAATCGCGTCTCAGCGGTTTACGGTCGCCCCCGGTACCTCGACGCACCTCGCGCCGGAGGAAGTATCGACTGACACCCTCAGGTTCTCGGTGGCCCACCAGGAGGCGTCACCGTCGTCGAAAGAGCGGTTGACGACGCCTGAGGCACCGGCGGCCGATGCTGGGGCCCAGCCAATCAGCGCGGTAGAGACAACGAGCAGTGCGGCGAGCGCCAAGGCGGCAGTTCGGGCGATTGGGTGCCTGCGCAACTCGAGGTGATCTCGCAACGTCGTCATCGGCACGTATTCCTGCAGGAGTAACCTCACCGGGCTGGCCCAGGTGCGCATCTTTGCGCGTGTTGGAACTTTACGCGGAACGTTTCGTTCAACGCCGTCCGAGAGGGAGCAAAAAGTGGAATCTGTTGCCGGGCAGTCGGTGATTCAGGACAATCGTTGGTTTAGGAGCGTGACAAATCAGACCAATAGCGCGCGGCGACGGCTCGATGCGTGCGAGATCGAGCCAATAGGAAACTCACTGTGATTTGCGCAGCACTTGAAACCGCCGTGCGTCCGGGCGTTTCCGGACCGCCAGAAATCCTCGGAGCCCAAAAACGTACGCTCACGGACCTCTACGGGGGGAAAGGTGAGTGAGGACGACGGGTGATTTGCTTTGCGCGAGTGAGCGGGAGGCGCTGCTAGTGCTCGGTGCGGCGCAGCACATCGCTGAGCTGGCGCGCCGCGTCCATGACCGACTCGGCATGCTCGCCCGCCGGGTGCGCGGTGAGACGCTCGATGGGCCCCGAGATCGAGACGGCGGCGATGACTGTGCCGCCCGTGCCCCACACCGGTGCTGACACCGAGCTGACTCCGGTCTCGCGCTCGCCCGCGGACTCCGCGTAGCCATGCGCGCGCACGTACTCGAGCTCCGTTGCCGTAAACCTCGCCCGTACCAAGCCGCGGTGCATTCGGACAGGCTCCTCCCACGCGAGCAGTACTTGCGCTGCTGATCCGGCAGTCATTGTCATGGTGGTGCCCACGGGAATCGAGTCACGCAGGCCCACGGGGCGGTCCGCCGCTGCGATACAGATGCGCTGGTCGCCGTGCGGCCGGTACAGCTGAGCGGACTCGCCAGTGCGGTCCCGCAGCACGGTGAGGACGGGCTGCGCGGCGCTGACGAGACGATCCTCGCCCACCGACGCCGCGAGTTTCGCGAAGCGGCTCCCGAGCGTGAATGCGCCGGTGGAGTCGCGCCCCACGAGGTGGTGGTACTCCAAGGCGAGGGCGAGCCTGTGCACCGTGGGCCGCGCGAGGTGCGTCGTGGACACTAACTCCGCAAGCGTCGCCGGCCCCTTCTCGAGCACGCCGAGTATCGCGGCAGCCTTGTCAATGACGCCAACTCCGCTATGATTGTCCATACAGCGATACTAGTGTCTCGCATCGTGAGATGTCTAGATGAACGAACATAATCGCTCTACGCATCCACAAACCCGATTGGGTGCCGACACTGGAGGAATAATGGGAACCACTCTGGCTGAAAAGCTGTGGGAGAGCCACATGGTGCGCAAGGGCACCGACGGCGCCCCGGACATCATCTACATCGACCTGCACATGTGCCACGAGGTCACGAGTGCCCAGGCGTTCGAGGGACTGCGCATCGCGGGCCGCACCGTCCGCCGCCCTGACCTCACTATTGCGACCGAGGACCACAACACCCCTACCCTCGACATCGACCTGCCGATCGCGGATGAGACCAGCCGCATCCAGATCCAGACCCTGCGCGACAACGCCAAGGAGTTTGGCGTGCGCATCCACTCGCTGGGCGACGCTGACCAGGGCGTCGTACACGTCGTCGGCCCGCAACTCGGCCTGACGATGCCCGGCATGACCGTGGTCTGCGGCGACTCGCATACCTCCACGCACGGCGCCTTTGGCGCCCTCGCGTTCGGCATCGGCACCTCTGAGGTTGAGCACGTGCTCGCCACCCAGACCCTGCCGCTCGCCCCTTTTAAGACCATGGCGATCAACGTTGACGGAAAATTGCCCGAGGGCACCACCGCCAAGGACATCATCCTTGCGGTCATTACCAAGATCGGCACCGGCGGGGGACAGGGCTACGTGCTCGAGTACCGCGGCGAGGCAATCCGTGCGCTCTCGCAGGAGGCACGCATGACCATCTGCAACATGTCGATCGAGGCGGGCGCACGCGCCGGACTAATTGCCCCCGACGAGACCACGTTCGAGTACGTCAAGGGACGCCCGCACGCACCAGAGGGCGCCGAGTGGGACGCGGCCGTCGCCGACTGGAAGAAGCTCGTCACGGACGACGACGCCACGTTCGACACCGAGATCACCCTCAATGCCGCGGACCTGGAGCCCTTCATCACGTGGGGGACCAACCCCGGCCAGGGTGCGCCGCTCAGCGCGTCGGTGCCCGACCCCGAGGACTTCGCTGACGCAGACCAGCGCGAGGCCGCTCAAAACGCCCTGAAGTACATGGGCCTGACCCCCGGCACCCCATTCCGCGAGGTGGCCATCGACACCGTATTTTTGGGCTCGTGCACCAACGGCCGGATCGAGGACCTGCGCGTCGCAGTGGACATCATCAAGGGGCGCACCAAGGCACCGAACACGCGCTTCCTTGTTGTTCCCGGGTCAGCGCGGGTGCGCCTCCAGGCCGAGGCCGAGGGACTCGACCAAGTGTTTCTGGACTTCGGTGCCGAGTGGCGCAACGCGGGTTGTTCCATGTGCCTTGGCATGAACCCCGACCAGCTCGCACCGCAGGAGCGCTGCGCATCCACCTCGAACCGTAACTTCGAGGGTCGTCAGGGCAAGGGAGGCCGCACGCACCTCGTATCGCCGCTCGTCGCCGCCGCCACCGCGGTGCGCGGAACCCTGTCCAGCCCCGCCGACCTCGAGCCCGCCGCAGCGCTGGCGTAAGGGAGAGAAAACTCATGGAAAAGTTCACTACTCACACCGGTATCGGTGTCCCACTGCGTCGTTCCAACGTCGACACGGACCAGATTATCCCTGCCGTGTACCTCAAGCGCGTCACGCGCACTGGGTTCGAGGATGCGCTCTTTGCCGCGTGGCGCGGGGACGAGTCGTTTATCCTGAATCAGCCCGCTTACCAGCACGGATCGGTCCTCGTGGCCGGCCCCGACTTCGGAACCGGCTCGTCGCGCGAACACGCGGTCTGGGCGCTCAAGGACTACGGCTTCAAGGTCGTCATCGCGAGCCGCTTCGCCGACATCTTCCGGGGCAACTCGGGCAAGCAGGGTCTGGTCGCCGCGATCGTGGAGCAGAGCGACATCGAGCTGCTGTGGAAGGCGCTCGAGGCCGAGCCCGGCAAGGAGCTGACCGTTTCGCTTGAGGACCGTACCGTGCAGGCCGGCGATATTACCGTGGCGTTCGAGATCGACGACTACGTGCGCTGGCGTCTCATGGAGGGCCTGGACGACATCGGCCTGACCCTCCAGCACGAGGCGGACATCACCGCGTTCGAGGCAACCCGTGAGGCGTGGCGGCCCAAGACGCTGCCAGCCAAGACCGAGCCGAAGCAAGAGATCGTGGCCGCACGGGCCGTCAAGTAGCAAAAACAGCCGCGACCGGAGCCGCCGTCCCCCAAGAGACGGTGGCCCCTGGCATGCTCGGGTCATGACAGACGCAAATACAGCGGCGCACGGCGGCGCTGAGGCCGATGCCGTGACGGGCTCGGGCGCGTCCGGCAGGCGGACTAATCGGGAACGTCCGGACGATGCCGTGGCCGTCACGCGACCCACGCCAACGCCACCGAAGCCGCCTCCGCCAAAGACGGTGCCGATGCTGGGTTGGAATTGGCTGACCACCGCGCGACTACTCGCCGCCGCGCTCGTGTGCGGATCTGCAGTGTTGCTGTTCGCGATCCATACTCGCCCGTGGGGCTACATCCCGTTGATAGTGGGCGTTGCCCTCGCGTTCGCCGTGGACCGACGCCTGGGGCGCGACCTCGCGCTCATTGCGATAGCTCAGGCGATCATCTCCACCATCTCGCTACGTGCAGACCTTTCTGATGCGGGGATGGCACGCTTTACCCTGGTGCTGTCGCTCGCTGTGCTAGTGCCGTGGGCGGTTTCGCGGTACGCGTTCGGCGACCGAATCGTCGTCTTTCCTGTGGGCACTGGCAAGCGCTGGTCGCGTTCCCAATGGGTCTACCTGGGCGTTGTTGTGGCGTTCGGCTACCTCGTTCTGCCGATTTACTTCATCGGTTCGGGGGCGTATCAAAACTGGCCCGACCTGGTGGGTGCGTCCGACATCGGCCGGCTGTTCATCGGCGTCAACGCCGTTGGGCTGTGGGACGAATTATTCTTCATCTGTGTGGTTTTCGCGCTACTTCGCGCACACTTCCCGATGTGGGTGGCAAACGTCTTTCAAGCGACGGTGTTTGTGTCCTTCCTGTGGGAGCTGGGTTACCGCGAATGGGGCCCCGCGCTGACGGTCCCCTTCGCGTTGGTGCAGGGGTGGATCTTCTCTTGGACTAAGTCACTGCCGTACGTCGTCACGGTGCACCTGCTGTTTGATGCCGTGGTGTTCGGCGTATTGGTGCACGCGCATCACCCCGAACTTTTCGACATCTTTGTGACCGCGCCAGCGGTGACTCCGTAGCGCGGCCCGCACACGACACGCAAGGCGCCACCCGAGCGACTATGCGCCGCCGCATCGGCCGAATAGGGGAAGATAGGGGAATGAGCGACTCTATTCGCATCCATGGCGGACGCCCGCTTGAGGGTGAAATCTCAGTACGCGGCGCCAAGAACTTCGTTTCCAAGGCGATGGTGGCGGCACTCCTGGGTTCCACACCCTCGATCCTGCGCAACGTCCCCGATATTCGAGATGTAGGTGTGGTGGCGGGGATGTTACGCCTGCACGGCGTCGATCTGGATTACGACGTCGAGGCCGGCGTGGTCACCATGGATACGTCGAACCTGAACCCCGCCGAGGCGATAGACATTGCCGCGCACGCGGGCTCTTCGCGCATCCCCATTTTGCTCTGTGGCCCGTTGCTTCACCGGCTTGGGGAAGCTGTCATCCCCGACCTTGGCGGTTGTCTCATCGGCGACCGACCCATCGACTTCCACCTGGATATTCTGCAAAAGTTCGGCGCCACCGTAGAGGAGTCTGGCGACGGGCTGCACTTGACCGCGCCCCACGGTCTTAAGGGCATCCGCTACGCCTTGTCGTACCCCTCCGTGGGAGCTACCGAGCAGTTGCTCCTGACCGCCGTCCTCGCGGAAGGGACCACGCTACTCGAAAACGCCGCGGTTGAGCCGGAGATTAAGGACCTGATCGACACCCTTCAGAAGATGGGCGCGATCATCTCCGTAGATACGGATCGCACCATCCAGATCGAGGGGGTCACCTCGATGCGCGGGTACCGCCACACGGCGTTGTGCGACCGAATCGAAGTCGGGTCCTGGGCGAGTGCGGCGCTCGCGACTAAGGGAAATATCTTTGTCCACGGCGCGCAGCAGCGGACCATGGGCACGTTCTTGAATGTGTTCCGTAAGGTCGGCGGCGAGTTCGACGTGGCCGAAGATGGCATTCGCTTTTACCACCCCGGCGGCGAGTTGCACTCGATCGCGCTGCAGACCGACGTGCACCCCGGCTTCATGACCGACTGGCAGCAGCCACTCGTCGTGGCTCTCACGCAGGCATCTGGCCTTAGCATCGTTCACGAGACGGTGTACGAGCAGCGCTTTGGATTCACGTCCGCCCTCAACGCGATGGGCGCCCAGGTTCAACTGTTCCGAGAATGCTTGGGGGACCGCACGTGCCGCTTTGGCCAGCGAAATTTCAAGCACTCCGCAGTGATTTCCGGCCCAACCCCGCTGACGGCGGCAGATATTGAGGTCCCTGACTTGCGCGGAGGCTTCTCGCACTTGATCGCCGCGCTCACGGCGACCGGAACGTCCAACGTCTCTGGCATCGGCATCATCGACCGCGGCTACGAGAACTTTCGCGCCAAACTCCTGGCGCTTGGCGCCAGCATCGAGTAGTCGCAGATGGCGAACAAAATCCCACTGTGTTATCACGCTGTGGCGTTCATCTTGCGGCCCACTGCCGCTCTAATGATGCGCAAGGACTGGCGCGGCGGGGAAAATTTGCGGCGTGAAGGTGGCTTCATCGCGGTGTCTAACCATATGTCTCCGGCAGACCCGATCACGTTTGCGCACTTCCTCTACAGCAACGGCCAGGCACCTAGGTTTCTCGCGAAGGCGAGCTTGTTCGACGTCCCCGTCACTGGGTGGTTGCTTCGCAAACTGGACCAAATCCCGGTGTACCGCGGCACGAAGCGTGCACGTGACGCACTCGACGCGGCCGCCGTAGTCCTGGAGCGCGGCGACATGATCGCAATGTTTCCCGAGGGCACGCTCACCAAGGATCCAGGGTATTGGCCCATGAGCGCACGCCCGGGCGCGGCACGGATGGCCCTTGAGCAGAACGTGCCGGTGATTCCGGTGGCCCAGTGGGGCGTGCAGCTGCTGGTCGACCATCGTGAGAAAAAGTTTAAGCCGTTCCCGCGCAAGAGGATCACAGTGGTCGCAGGGCCGCCCGTCGACCTCGATGAGTTCCGCGGCAAGCCGCTCGACACGGCGCTTTTGCGGGACGCGACGACCAAGATCATGGCCGCGCTGACCTCTATGCTTGAGGAAATCCGAGGCGAATCAGCCCCGCAGACGCCGTTCGACACGCGCAACAGGAAGCGAGAATTATGACGAAGGCTGCAGTCCTGGGGGCGGGCGCATGGGGGACCACGTTCGCCGCAGTATTAGCCGATGCCGGAACCACGGTCTCACTTTGGGGTCGCGATGCGGACGTCGTCGCAGGTATTAACCGATACCGCCGCCACGAGAGCGCGTTACAGGGGCTCGAGCTTCCCGCAGGAATCGACGCGACCACCGTAATGGACGATGCGCTCGCCGGTGCCGACATCGTCGCAGTAGCACTGCCGTCACAGCACGTGCGCGGCGTGCTGGAGGGTCATGCGGCCGCGTTGCCTGACGAGGCCATCGTCACATCGCTGATGAAAGGCATCGAGTTGGGTACGCACGAGCGTATGAGTGAGGTGCTCGCCGAAGTGTGGTCGCTGCCAAGGGAGCGCCTCACGGTGGTTTCCGGGCCAAACCTTGCCCGGGAGATAGCCGCGAAGCAGCCCACGGCGACCGTGGTCGCGGGCTACAGCGTCGAAGCGGCGGAGTTCCTCTCCGAGGCCACCGCATCGTCTTACTTTCGTCCGTACACGAACACCGATGTGCTGGGCGTTGAGCTCTGTGGCGCTTACAAAAACGTGATCGCCGTGGCGGTGGGTATCACCGCCGGACTCGGGTTTGGGCACAACACGACCGCTACCGTCATCACACGCGGGCTCGCGGAGATCACCCGACTGGGACTGGAGTTGGGCGCGTCGTCGGAAACTTTCTCCGGACTGGCTGGCATGGGCGACCTCATTGCGACGTGCGCGTCGCCATTGTCACGCAACCACACGCTGGGCGCCCACATCGGGCGCGGTGCGACCCTGGAGAATGCGATCGCGCTAACCGGAGGCACCGCGGAGGGCGTCAAGACGTCTCTGTCGGTGCGCGAACTGGCGGCTACCGTGAACGTCGATATCCCCATCTGTGACGCGGTCGTCGCCATGCTGCATGAGAGTGAGCCAAAGGAAGCCGTGCTGCGTGCTTTGCTCGCGCGGCCGCGCAAGGCCGAAGGCAAATAGTTCTGTGGGAAAGCCAACTGTCGCTGTCGTCTTTGGCGGGCGCTCGTCGGAGCACGGAGTGTCTTGCGTCACCGCCGGGGGAGTCCTGGGGGCGATCGACCGCGACAGATGGAACGTGGTTGCGTTGGGAATCACCACTGACGGCCGCTGGACAGTCGCGAGCGACGCGCCCGAGGACTGGGTCATTGCGGATGCGCGGCTGCCGGCGGTAGCCGATGGGGGCGAGACCGTTTTGTTGCCGGTGCGCGCGGGCGACACGGCCTGGCGTGTTGAGGGACGGGACGGCCGTATCCGTCATCTTGCGGACATCGACGTGGTGTTTCCCGTTTTGCATGGACCGTTTGGCGAGGACGGGACTCTCCAGGGTGCGCTTGAGCTGCTGGATATTCGGTACGTGGGCGCGGGCGTGCTCGCCTCTGCGCTCGGCATGGACAAGCAGTATATGAAAACGGCTTTTAGGGATGCTGGGCTGCCGGTCACGGCTGACGTGGTGCTGCACCCGGGGGACGAGGTGTCGACGCACATGGCGCAGATCGAGGCGCTGGGCCTGCCGTTGTTCGTGAAGCCCGCGCGCGCAGGGTCGTCGATGGGGATCTCGCGCGTGGACGACCTGGCCGAACTTGATGCGGCAGTGGCGGACGCAGTGCTGCATGACCCCAAGGTCCTGATAGAACGCGCGGTGAGCGGTCGCGAGATTGAAACCGCGGTGCTTGCCACGACATCGGAGGTACGGGTCTCTCCTGCCGGGGAGATTGTGGCCGGCGGCGACCACGACTTCTATGACTTCGAGGCGAAGTACCTGGATGAGGGCCACGTGCGCCTAGTGTGTCCCACCGATTTGCCCGATGCGGTGGCAGCGATGGTCGCGGACTACGCGCGGCGGGCCTTCAGGTCGGTAGGGGCGGAAGGGCTCGCTCGCGTGGACGCGTTCGTGAGTGAGGACGGCACCGTGACAGTCAATGAGATCAACACGATGCCAGGCTTCACGACCACGAGTATGTACCCGCGAATGTGGGCTTCGGCCGGTGTCAATTACGCCGAGCTCGTGCAGACTCTGCTCGAGACGGCATTGTCTCGTCGCATCGGCCTCCGCTAACGCGTAAGGCGTGCATTCCTGGACCGCCAGGATCCCGCGAGGCGCCGAAACGTGCATTAGCGGACCGCTACGGTGTGGGTGCAGTGGGTGCAGTGGGTGCCGTGGGTGCTGAAGTCAGCGTCCTGTTGCGCCGCTAGCGGCACTCCAGGCCGTTGCTAGGCGCGAGTGCGGCAGCGTCAGAAACTTCAGCGAGTACGTCAGTGACCGCGGCATCGGCCCTTACTTTGGGGACGCGCAACTCAAGCGCGGGGGAGTGGCCGAACGTCACCGCGAGCCAATCGTCGCCCTCCTCGGTGATGAGCCACCCCATGGTCACCGAAGGCGTGTTGACCTCGGTGCAAGTGTCCGCGGTGGGGCCGGGAGGTTCCACCCCGCAGCGCGCGACAATGGGGTAATCCTTGCCCCAAGCGCTCGTGGCCTGCGACGTCGTGCCTCGTGCGGGCAGACCCCCGAGTTCGTCGGGAACGGCGAGCATCACGTCCGCGCAATCCGGGTCAGCGGCGTACAACGCCGGGTCCACGATCAGCGGCTGTGAACACCCTGCGAGTGCGACGGAGGCGAGCACACCTAAAGCAGCGAATCGGGCACGAAGCATGGCTCAAGCGTACGGCCGCTGCGGGGCTGTGCGGCACGCGCCCGAGCGACCGATAGCCTCGGAACGTGACCACCGCACGCAAGCTCATGACCGCGCTTCCGCACCGCCGCGCGTTCTCGCTTGCGTGGCCTGCGATCTTGTCCAATATCTCCGTGCCGCTCGTCGGCCTGGTTGACACCGCGATGCTGGGTCACTTCTCTGATGAGCTCAACTTGGGAGCAGTAGCGCTCGGCGCGACGGTCCTCGGCGCGGTGTTTTGGCTCATGTCGTTTCTACGCACGGGGACGACCTCGCTGGTTGGCCGCGCCTTGGGCGCGGGACACCCAGATGCCGCGGTAGCTCACGCTCAGCGAGCTGCGCTACTTGCGCTGGTGATCGGTGCGGCCGTGCTTCTGGTGCAGGCGCCGGTGGTGCCGTGGGTCATGTCACTTTTGACGCCCGAGGGTGCAATCGGTGCCATCGCGTCGGACTACACCTCGATCCGCCTCGTATCCGCGCCCGCGGTGCTGCTCACGCTTGTCGTCACCGGATGGTTTATCGGCGCGGGCGACACTAAGAGGCCGCTGGCGACCGTCGCAGTGGTGGCGACCCTCAACATCGTGCTGGATGCGACGTTCGTTGCAGGGTTCGGTTGGGGCGCGCAGGGCGCGGCAGCCGCGACAGTGATCGCGGAGTGGGTCGGTCTGGGCGTGGCGCTGTGGCTGTGGTGGCGAATGGCAGGGTCGAAGATGCGGGCGTCGGTGACCCGCCTGCGCGGACGCGGATTAGGTACTGGTTGGGCGGGTCTGATGGGGATGAACCGGGACATCTTCCTGCGCACGCTCATCTTGTATTCGGTCATCACCTTTGTGACCGCGTACGGCTCACATATCTCGCCCACAGTCTTAGCGGCCAACGCGATCCTCATGCAACTGATGTACCTGGCCTCTTACGGACAGGACGGTTACGCGGCGGCGGCTGAATCGATGGCGTCGCGCGAAATTGGCAAACGGGACGTTCCCGGCCTGCATCGCGCAGTGGCTGCGGCCACCCTGCCCGCTCTCGCGATTGGAGCTGTATTTTCGCTGGCGTATGTGTTTGCCGGCCCCGCGTTCATCGGGATACTCACCTCGCTGCCCGACGTGACCGAAGCGGCGTTGGCAGCACTCCCGTGGGTGGCCGTGTTGCCGCTAGCGTCTGCGGGCGCCTACCTCTTCGACGGCGTTTTCCTCGGGAGTGGAAAGGTGGGGTGGATGGTGCTTGGGATGGCGGTCTCCGCGATTTTCTTCGCCCTCGCCTGGTGGCTGGGCTCGACCACCGATGACCCCAACGGCAACTTATGGCGGGCATTCGCGATCTTCAACTTTGCCCGCGGAGCGACCCTGGGGCTGGCGTATTGGCGTCAGACCGTCGCCGGCACCTGGCTCACCGCAGCCCGAGTGCACCCGTAGGCTCGTGCCCATGACTGACATCGGCACTGACGCGACCATCGGCGAGATCGACGAGGATGCATTGATTGCACTTTTCGCTCCCCGGCTTCCCCGCTCCGACGCGGAGATACTGGGCCCGGGGGACGACGCAGCGGTCCTGTCCGTGGATGGCGATTTGGTCGTCTCGACTGACGTGCTGATCGAGAACCGACACTTCCGTACAGAATGGTCGACGGGAGTCGACGTGGGCTGGCGCGCTGTGATGCAAAACCTCGCGGATATCGATGCGATGGGCGCGGTACCTATTGCGCTTCAGGTCACGCTCGCCGCGCCGCCGAGCACCCCCGTCCGGTGGGTGTTGGACTTCGCCGACGGACTGCGCGAGGCTTGCGAGCCGCACGGAGTCGGTGTGGTGGGCGGTGACCTGAGCGGCGCGAGCGAGATCGCCATCTCCGTGACCGCGATGGGTGAGACTCACGGCACTACTTCCATCACCAGGGCCGATGCCGTGGATGGGCAGATCGTGGCCGTCGCCGGGCCGCTCGGAGGCGCCAGGGCGGGGTTGGAGCAGCTCACGCGCGGCGAGCGCATCGATGAGGAGAGCATCGCGCTGTTTCTGCGACCCAGCCCGCGCATCGGCGCCGGGTTAGAGGCGGCGCTGCACGGCGCGACCGCCATGATGGACCTCTCCGACGGCCTGGTGCGCGATGCGGGCCGGATTGCGCGCGCGTCCGAAGTGGGAATCGACATTGAGTCCGCGCTAGTTCCGATTCATGGTGGAGCGCGCAAGGTAGCAGTGAAGCTCCAGCTCGACCCGCTGCTTTGGGCGCTCGCGGGAGGCGAGGACCACCACATGCTGGCCGTGTTCCCGCGCGAGTCTGCCGTGCCAGAGGGCTGGACCATCGTTGGAGCGACGTCCGATGCGTTCAGCGGAGTACGCGTGAACGGGGCAGAGCCCGCCGTGCGTGGCTGGGATCACTTCGGCGGCTAAGGCTGGTCGCATGCGAGCATCGGCTCTCGGCTCTCGGCTCTCGGCTCTCGGCTCCAGCGTCACACCCCCAATATTGGGGGGACTCACGGCTACTTGTCGGAACAAAGGCAGCCAGGATCCTCCCCATTGGGGACAGAAGTCTCAACTCTGCTCGCCCATTCCGCAGAGTTTTGTCCCCAATGGTGGGGAGACGGGTGTCGGAGACTTGGCCGCGCAAGTATCGGCCGCTGAGCATGAAAAAAGCGGACGCCCCGTAAGGGAGCGCCCGCCTTCCGCGTAAGGAAAGCGCTAGATGTTGCGGGTCACCTTGCCGGCCTTGAGGCACGAGGTGCACACGTTGAGGCGCTTGGGGCTTCCCGCGACAATCGCGCGCACGCGCTGGATATTCGGGTTCCAGCGACGTGAGGTACGACGGTGTGAGTGCGAGATCGAGTTACCGAAGGACGGACCCTTGCCGCAGACTTCGCAGTTGGCAGCCACGATATATCTCCTAAAATTATGCGCGATTCAGTGTTGAAATTTCGCGCCACGATGTTCTGCCCGGTACTCGGGCAACCGCACTAGAGTATCTGACGAATGGCGTTCACGCCAAACTTGACTCGCTGAGACCCCAACGGTGCGCGGGGAGGGTTCGCCTCGTGCCACCATTGTTCTCTACAACGCTGATTGACTGCGCCCAAAGATGCACGGCGAACCGACGAGGGAAGGCGAACGCGTGAGCGAAACCGCGAACTTGCGCCGATGGCTTGAGTCGGGGGCCAAGGCGATCAAGGGTGCTCGCACCAAGCTCGACGCGATCAACGTGTTCCCGGTCCATGACTCAGACACCGGAACCAACATGTATCTCACGTTGCAAGAGGGCAACAGGTCGGTCGCGAAGCTCTCCTCCAACGCGTCTCACCGCGAGGTGGTGGCTGCGTATGTGCGCGGCGCTCTCATGGGCGCCCGTGGCAATTCCGGCGTGATCGTCAGCCAGTACCTCAGCGCATTCCTCACCGCGATCGACGACCGTGGCGGGCTCGACAAGGTGAAACCGCGTGGGATTGCCGATGCGCTCGGTCTTGCGGCCGATGCTGCGTACGGGGCTGTGGTTGACCCCGTCGAGGGCACTATTTTGACGGTGGCGCGCGCGGCCGCGCACGGGGCAACAGACTCGCTGGCGGCTCACCCTGACCGTTCGGCGGTCATTATGGCGGCGGTGCTCGCCTCCCGTACCGCGCTCACCCTGACCCACGAGGAGCTCCCCAGCGCGCGCGCTGCAGGTGTCGTCGACGCGGGTGCCGCAGGGCTGGTCCTGCAACTCGAAGCGCTTGCGGAGAGTATCGCGGGTGCGGAGGCGCTGAGCACGCTAGATGAGGTTGACTGGGAGATCCGCGATGGCCGTCAACATGTGGGCAAGGATGAACTCTCTGGGGCGGGTGGCCACGCCGGTGGTGCTTATGAGGTGATGTTCGTGGTGGCGCATGACGAGAACGCGGGCACGTCCCTACGGGTTGACCTGTCCCGTATCGGGGACTCAGTCGCGGTCACTGGCGCACACGGACTGTGGCAGGCACACGTGCATACCGACACCCCGCACTTGGCGGTCGATGTCGCCGAGGCGCACGCCTCTCACCAGGTACTAGTGCGAAACGTCGCGCTCAGCCACATCGGCGACCGGTCCTCGACAGGGGTGGTGGCCCTGACCACGTGCCCGGGGCTAGCGGAGCCGCTTGCCGACGCGGGTGCCGTGGTGCTGGTGGTGGCGGACCCTCACGAGCTCAGGCCACGCGCGCTTCGCCGCGCGGTGAAGGACGCGTCGGGCCGCGCCGCTGTGGTTGCTGCCGGACACCCTGCACTGCGCGCGGCGGCGCTGACGTTCGCGGACAAGCGACGCAAGCCAGCGCTTACGGTGCTGGACTGCGCGCACGAGGCTCAGGTGGTTGCGGCGGTGGCTGCAAGCGCGCTCGTCACGCCGGGTCAGAATCTCGCCGAGCACATGGCAGCTGCCGTGGCCGCTACGACAGTGGGGTCAAGCTCGGGCGACGCGCTGGACGACGACGTGGATCGCCTCCTGAGCGCCTCCACGGAGGTCGTCACGTTGGTGCTTGCGGACGGCATCAACCCCGCGATTGCGGACGCAGTGAGGCTCTCCGCCCGTGCTGTAGCGCCGCTGGCCGATGTCAATGTGTACCTGGGTGGTCACTCGGAGCCGGCAGTGCTGATCGGTGTCGAAGACGCGCCCGCGTCGTGAGGATCACTTAGCCATGAAAGAAAAGCTGCCGTGAAAGAGACGCAGTCCCTGCAACGCCAACGCGAGCCACTGGCGAAGGTGCTGGGGACGCGCACGGCCAAGCAGTTGGCGAAGTTGGGGCTCGAGTCCGTCGAGGATCTGCTTCGTCACTACCCACGCCGCTACGGCGACCCAGGTCAGCTGACGGATATTTCGCGCCTGGCAGTAGGCGAACACGTCACCGTGATGGCGCAAGTCCGGTCCGCCACCATCCGGACGATGCACTCGCGCGGCGGCGCGATGCTCGAGGCGATCGTCACCGACGGCACGCACACGCTGCAGCTCACGTTTTTCGCCAAGCGCGCAGGTGTTCTCCGCATGCACGAGGACAAGTTGCGCGCGGGTCGCACCGGCCTATTTACGGGCACGGTGGGGGAGTACCGCGGGCGGCGCCAGTTGACCCATCCCGACTACTTGATCGTGGGGGTCGACGCTGCCGACGAGGACGAGGCCGTGCTCGAGGCCTCCCGACCCATCCCGTTCTATCCGGCGGCCGCGAGCGTTCCCACGTGGCGCATCGGCCGCGCTGTGCGGACCGTCCTCGACCCGCTCGGTGACGACTACTTTGATGACCCCGTGCCACCCCACCTACTGGAGCGCCACGGCCACCGGGCGTTGGTGCCGAGCCTGCGCGACGTCCACATACCGGACGATAGCGCCGCTTGGAAGCGCGGGCGGGACCGGTTTATCTACGAGGAGGCGCTGATTCTGCAAGCGGCCCTCGCGCGTCGCCGCGCCGCCACCCAAGCGCTCACCTCCGTTGCCCGACCGCGTAGGGACGATGCCATGGCGGCCGCGCTCGACGCTCGCCTGCCGTTCTCGCTCACGCAGGGGCAACGCGATGTGGGCGCGGAGATCGCCGCCGATATAGCGCGGGATACGCCGATGATGCGGCTGTTGCAGGGGGACGTGGGTTCGGGCAAAACCGTTGTGGCACTGCGAGCGATGCTGCAGGTGGTCGACGCTGGCGGGCAAGCGGCGCTTTTGGCGCCCACCGAGGTACTCGCGGCGCAACACCTGGCCACGCTCCGCTCACTCATGGGACCGCTAGCAGAGGGCGGGATGCTTACCGGGACAGCCCATGCCACACGCGTGACACTGCTCACCGGCTCTCAAGGGTCTAAGGCTCGACGGATGGCGCTAGCGGAGGCCGTGTCGGGGGCGGCGGGAATCGTGGTCGGCACGCACGCGCTACTGAGCGAGACGGTAAAATTCGCGGATTTGGGCCTAGTGGTGGTGGACGAGCAACACCGCTTTGGCGTGGAACAGCGGGACGAACTGCGGGCCCGCGGTGATCGACCCCCGCACACGCTAGTCATGACGGCCACTCCCATTCCCCGCACGGTCGCGATGACGGTCTTTGGGGACCTAGAGACGTCGGTGCTCGCCCAGAAGCCAGCCGGACGCGCGCAGATCGCGACGCATGTGGTGCCCGCCGACAACAGCGCGTGGCTCGACCGCGCGTGGAGCCGAATCCGCGAGGAGGTCGACGCCGCCGGCAGGCGCGCATACGTCGTGTGTGCCCGCATCGACGCGGATGCCGATGCGGCGGCTGGCAGTGCGGGCGGGGAGGATTCCGACGGCGGCGACGGCACTGTCGCCCCTGACGACGAGGCCAGGGATGGCTACGCTCCGATGGCTGCGGACGGCGGGCTCGACATCGGGTTTGCTGATGCGAACAACTCAGCGGTCGTTGGCGTCGCCGGAACTGCGCTCAAGGAACCGCTGAACTCCGTGAGCGAAACTGCCGCGATGTTGGGTGGGCGTCCGGAACTTGCGGGGGTGGGTATCGGCATCATGCACGGGCGACTGTCGGCGGACGCGAAGGAAGCGGCCATGGCCCGCTTCGCCTCGGGTGAGACGCCGGTGCTGGTGTCGACCACGGTCATCGAAGTGGGGGTCGACGTGCCCGACGCCACGGTGATGGTGGTACTGGACGCTGATCACTTTGGCATCTCGCAATTGCATCAGCTGCGCGGTCGCG
>Ga0314772_1000332_pt1 | contig 26455 bp, 15 predicted proteins | sample MetaGCBIW2018_FD_204520 | JGI IMG/M metagenome (GOLD analysis project Ga0314772, IMG submission 204520) | Cryopeg brine microbial communities from Beaufort Sea near Barrow, Alaska, United States - CBIW 2018 | ecosystem: Environmental > Aquatic > Marine > Coastal | place: USA: Alaska | collected... | reverse complement strand
GCCCCTCATGTGGTCTCGGCACGATTTTTCATCGGGGAACTGCTCGGCAAAATTCAGGATTGTCATGATTTCGGATTTATACCAAATATAAGGAATTATTCCGACTGGTGCAATTCCGACCAATCAAATATTTTTTTTTACGAAAACGTTTTAGTATTTTAGCCATTTATTAAGAGATACTTAACATATCTAAATAATTGATTAAATCTGAGAAAACACCAAATTATTGAGAAAGTATTTTTAAAAGATAAAATTAAGGAATTATGAATAATACAAAATAGAAAATAATATAGTTGACAGAATAAAAAGGAGAACGAAGTTAAACATTTGGCGATGGACTCAACTTCGTCTCCCTTACAATAATAAATATTAGACAATTATGACTAACAAATACCTAGCAAATTTATGAAAATTAAATCACACAATTCTCTCTTCCTGTATCGGAAATCGCTGCTATTACTTACGAAATTATTAATCTTTTCACTTTGCACTACTGGATTCGGATTTTCAGCAAAAGTATCTTTTTCTAAAGAAAAAATAGTCATATCGCATAATCAGATGGCTAAAATCAATGATGTTGTGCATATAATTAGAGCACAGACCGATTATAGATTTATTTATTCAGAAAAACTCTTTGAGAACACTCCTGAAATTGGATTGAAAAAGGGGGAGTTAAATATTGACGTTTTACTAAAACGATTTATCGAGGTGGCCGATATGAATTTTGATATAAATGAAGATCGAACCATTACTATTAACAAAGGAAGTAAAATTTTAAACAATGAGGAAAAATCATTAAAATCACAAGAGATAGAAATAAAAGGTAATGTTACTATTGCCTCGAACGGCACTCCTTTACCCGGCGCGAGTATTTTGGAAAAAGGAACAGTGAATGGAGTTGTAACCGATTTTGACGGTAACTTCTCTCTAAAAATGAAAAATAAGGATGCCATATTGGTTATTTCTTATGTTGGTTTTGCTACACAGGAAATTCCGGTAAATGGAAGAACAGAACTTAACATTATTTTAAAGGAAGATGCCGACAGTTTAGATGAAGTGGTTATCGTAGGCTTCGGAAGGCAGAAGAAAATTTCATTAACCGGTGCGGTTTCTACTGTTGATATGGAAGACATAAAAGTAAACCCTACATCGAGTGTGTCAAATGCCTTAGCTGGCAATGTACCGGGTGTAATGGGTATGATCCAATCAGGCCAGCCGGGAAAGAACATTTCTGAATTCTGGATTCGCGGAATATCTACTTTTGGTGGAGGTAGCAGTCCACTGGTTTTAATAGATAATATTCAGCGAGATATAAATGAACTGAATATTGAAGATGTTAAGTCGATCACGGTATTAAAAGATGCTGCAGAAACGGCTATGTATGGTTCCAAAGGCGCAAATGGTGTGATATTGATCACCACTAAAAGGGGAAGCGACGGCAAAATTCAGATTAATTTCAAAGATGAATTTATTTACAATACCCGAACGATTACACCAGACTTTGAAGATGGTGTAACCTATGCTAATCTTTTAAATGAAGCGCGTATCACGCGTAACGAAGGTTCAATTTATCAACCGGAAGAATTGGAAATCTTACGCTTAAATCTGGATCCTGATTTATATCCCAATGTAGATTGGAAAGATCAACTACTAAGAGATGGCGCTATGACCTATCGTGCTAATTTAAATATGAGCGGTGGTGGGCCAACTTCCCGGTTTTATGTTTCGGGCAGTTATGTAAAAGAAGGCGGTATGTATGAAATCGATCAAGCGCTGAAAGACGATTACAATACCAATGCAGATTACAAACGTTGGAACTACCGTCTCAATGCAGATTTTAATGTTACCACTACAACAGTTGCAAAAATTGGTGTTGCAGGTTCTATTAGTAAACGGAACAGTCCGGGGCTTGGTGATGTTGATTTTTGGGGTTCCCTGTTTGGCTATTCACCTATTCGTACACCTGTACTTTATTCAAATGGGTATGTTCCTTCAATAGGAACGGGAAATCAAACCAATCCCTGGGTAATGGCTACCCAAACGGGTTTTAATGAAAATTGGGTTAATAAGGTACAAACTAATATTACTGTTGAACAGGATTTCAACTTTATTACAAAAGGTCTCCGTATGCGAGGAATAGTTGGTTATGATATCGAGAATACCAACAATATACAACGTCGTAAATGGCCGGAACAATGGCGAGCTGCCCGTGCCCGTGATGCAAACGGAGATTTGGTGTTTACACATATTTTAAACCCAAGTCAACTGACTCAGTCCGGTAGTTCATCGGGTAATAGACTTGAATTTTATGATCTGATGATTAATTATGACCGTAGTTTCGGGAACCATAATGTTGGTGGAGCACTACGATTAACGCGTGATGCATTTATACAGACCGTTGCTCTTGGTAATGACATCAAAAATGGTATTTCCAGAAGAAATCAAGCACTTGCGGGACGTCTGATTTATAACTGGAAAGATAGATACATTGTCAACTTCAATTTTGGTTATACCGGTTCTGAGAATTTTGCTTCAGGACAGCAGTATGGTTTCTTTCCCGCTATCTCATTTGCTTGGAATATGGCTGGAGAAAAGTTTATGAAAGACTATGTAAGCTGGATTAAGCTGTTTAAAATCAGATATTCATACGGTAAGGCAGGAAACGATCAATTAGCGGGAGGAGAGCGCTTCCCTTATTTATATACCATCTCAGAAATTTTTAATGAAGATGGAAACCCTGCTGGTGGCTATCAATGGGCAGACTATGGCTCTGATCGATCTTATGGAGGAATGAGGTATTCACAAGTAGCTTCGTCTTATGTAACCTGGGAGGTGGCCACAAAACAAAACCTGGGTTTTGATATAGAAACCAGAGCCATTACAGCAAATTTAGATTTCTTTAATGAGAAACGTACTGGTATTTACATGGCAAGGAACTTTTTGCCTGCAATGGTAGGATTGGAAAGCACGCCAAGAGCTAATGTAGGAATCGTGAAATCACGTGGTTTTGATGGACGTTTCCAATACAGGAAACAAATTGGTGAGGTAACCTTGACTGCAAGAAGTAACATAACCTATAGCAAAAACGAGATCGTAGAAAGAGATGAAGAAAACAATGTGTATCCCTATCAGAATCAGGAAGGCTTCCGCATAAATCAGTCCAAAGGACTACAAGCTTTAGGTCTGTTTAAAGATTATGATGATATTAGAAACAGTCCTACGCAAACGTTTGGAGTCTACCAGCCCGGAGATATTAAATATAAAGATGTTAATGGTGATGGTATTATTAATAATGGCGATCGTGTAGCGATAGGAGCTACTAGACGCCCCAACTTAATATTCGGAGTAGGAGCTTCTGCCAATTGGCGTGGATTTGGCCTAGGTGTACATTTTCAAGGAGCTGGTAAATCTACTTTTTCCACCTACGGAAAAACCGTACATGCATTTAGCGAAGGAGAGTGGGGACAAGTTATGAAAGGTATTATGGGAGATAACCGTTGGATTTCTGCCGATATTTCGGGAGATCCATCCACAGAAGATCCTAATGCATCTTATCCGCGCTTAAGTTATGGTGCAAACCCAAACAACTTCAGGGAATCAACTTATTGGTTAAGAGATGGCAGATATCTTCGTCTTAAGACAATAGATATTGGCTATAATCTACCTAAAAGCCTGACCAGTCGAGTGAGAGCCGAAAATATTAGATTGTATGTAGTGGGAACAAATTTAGTGACCTGGTCTAAATTCAAACTTTGGGACCCGGAATTAGCGACACCTCGAGGAGAAGATTATCCTCCTATCAAATCCATTACTATGGGAATTAGTATTAATCTGTAAACTTAAAAGCGATGAATAAAAAAATATTATATACTGTTTTACTAATTGTGTGCTGCACAGGTTTTATTTCTTCTTGTAGTGATGATTACCTGGATTCCAGCACCTATTTCAAAGATCGTCTCACTGAAGAAAAGGTATTTGAAAGTAAAGTATATTCAGAAGAATGGCTTGCAAATGTATTTGAAGAATTAAGAGGCATTAATGCTGATGTTGCCAGCAAGGGAGTTACACCTCATAATTTTGCTGATGATATGTATTACGGCGATAGAGATAGTGATTATGACCCCTCAAAAAATGAACTTTCCTATAATATGTTCAGAATGGGGCAATATACTGAAAATGACAAACAGGGCACCTGGATCCAGTCTTACCGCGGCATTCGCAATGCATCAACCTTCATTCATAATATTTACATGAATACAGAGATGTCTGCAGAAGAAATTGATGACTACAGGGGGCAGGCTCGATTTGCAAGAGCTTACCTATACTGGTTATTATTACGTAAATACGGTCCTATTCCTTTGTTGCCCGATAAAGGATTGGATTATACTGATAGTTACGATGACCTTGCCGTTCCACGCAGTACTTACGAAGATTGCGCAGCGTTTGTAAGTAGTGAAATGCTACTTGCAGCGCAAGAAATGGAGGCAAGAGGTATGGTACGTGGTCAGGATGGTTCTGCCAGACCATCTGTTGGAGCTGCCTTGGCTACTCGCGCTAAAGTGTTGATTTATGCGGCCAGTCCGTTGGCTAATGGAAATACCTCAAGTTATGCTGCACGGTTAGTGGATGATCAGGGAAACCAGCTACTTTCTTCCGATTACCAAGAAGAAAAATGGGCTAAGGCAGCAGCTGCTGCCAAAGATGTGATGGAACTTGGGATATACCATTTATACACGGTACCTGTTCAAGAAACAGGTGAGAATGCAACGGTTATTCCTCCAGATGATAATAATTTTTCTAATAAATCATGGCCGTCAGGTTGGTCAGATATTGATCCGGCGAAATCATACGCCCAGGTGTTTGATGGTACCTTACCAGCTTCAGGAAATCCGGAATTGATTTTTACCAGAGGCAATAACCAAAACGGAGAAAGTATAAGAGCAATGGTTGCCCATCAGTTGCCCCGATCTGCTACGGGCTGGAATACCCATGGATTAACTCAAAAGTTGGTGGATGCTTATGCTATGAATGACGGTACAGATATACCCGGTAAAGATATGGAAATTGGCCGTGGAGATGGCTCCGATCGCGTAAATGGTTACGTGACACAGCAGGATTATGAAGCTGGCATGTACAGACCATTAAGACCTGATGTTTCTTTACAGTATGCTAATCGCGAGCCCCGGTTTTATGCATCCGTGGCTTTTAATGGTAGTTTCTGGTCATTGTTAAATGAGTCTCAAGAACGTAACCGCAACCAACAGGTGTTTTATTACCGTAATAATCCTAAAGGAAATGGATTTAATTCATCCAATGCGTATTGGTTGCGAACAGGTTTTGGAGTAAAAAAATATGTTCATCCGAGTGATACTTTCGAAGGTGGAAATAATGCCAATATAGTATTTAAACCTGAACCCGCCATTCGCTATGCAGATATATTACTTATGTATGCAGAAGCGTTAAATGAATTAGATGGGCCGCACAACATTTCGGCATGGAACGGCGGAACATACAATATCACACGCAACATAACCGAGATGCAAGAAGGGATTCACCCTGTACGCATCCGCGGCGGTGTACCTGACTACCCGGCCAATGTTTACAATGATAAGGATGCGTTAAGAAAAAAGTTGAAGCGAGAGCGTTTTATTGAATTTTTAGCAGAAGGACAACGTTATTATGATCTTCGCCGATGGATGGATGCTCCTGTAGAAGAGTCATTGCCAATATATGGTTGTAATATTCTTATGAATAAGGAGGATCGGGATCTCTTTCATCAACCTGTAGCTGTATGGGCACTCGAAACCACCTTTGCTGATAAGATGTGGTTTTGGCCAATTAGCCTAACGGAACTCAAACGGAATAACCGTCTTACACAAAATCCAGGATGGAATTATAACGATTAATAAAACATATATATCATGAATAAACAATTTATACTGTTTCTCTCACTCACGCTGCTTCTAATTTGCAGCTCCTGTAATGATGAGTGGACTGAAGAGCAATTTGAAAATTTTATATCATTTAAGGCACCTGTGACAAGCGAAGGAGTTAGCGATATCTATATTCGTTATAAAGCAGAGGAAAAAACGACATTCCAGCAACCTTTGATTGTTAGTGGGTCTACAACAAATGATAAAGACAGAACAGTGCATGTCGCTGTAGACCCCGATACATTGGAGGTACTTAATTATGAGCGCTTTCAAAATCGTGAAGATTTTTACTACAGGGAATTAGATAGTAAATATTATACTATTCCTTCTACTGTAGAGATCAAGGCCGGTGAGAATACTTCATTAATAGGGATCGATTTTACATTAAAGGATATCGATATGGTAGATAAGTGGGTGCTGCCCTTAACGATAGAAGATGACCCATCTTATGATTACGTGGCAAATCCACGGAAATATTACCGAAAAGCACTTTTACGCATTCACCCTTTCAATGACTACTCGGGCACATTTAGCGGTACTGCACTAAAAACAATGATGGAAGGTTCTGAAGGAGAGGCACCTATTGTAAAATCGGAAATTATATCTTACGTTGTGGATGAAAATACCATATTCTTTTATGCAGGAAATATAGATGAAGACCGTCAAGACAGGCGTAACTATAAAATTTATGCAACTTTTGACGATACTGGCGTAGTAACATTTTATGCAGATAATCCTGATATGAATTTTCAGATAAACAAAGATGCAAGCTATACAATAACAGAGCAAATGGATGAAATCCGTCCTTATCTTTTACACCGGTATTTAACCATTAATAATATTGATTATCAATATTCAGATTATACCATGGTACCCAATGTTAATATTAATTATAAAGTATCGGGATCATTGATTCTCGAGCGTCGATTAAATACCCAGATTCCAGATGAAGACCAAGCCATAGAATGGTAATAATAGAAGGTAATCATACGATGGAAAAGAAATCCAGTAAAATTTTTTTAATTTAAAATCTAAAAACTATGTATTTAAATATACTATACAATAAAAGGAGCTTACATGCTCTTTGTTTAATGTTGGCTTTTGTAAGCATTGGCTTTTATGGTTGTCAAAAAGATGATCCGAATGAGATAACATTTCCGGCATTTGATCCTTCGCAACCCGTTGTGGTCTCTGGTTTCACTCCTGAATCGGGTGGTGCAGGGCAGCGTCTTGTTATATACGGAAAGAACTTTGGAACAGACCCCAGCATGGTAACAGTTTTAGTTGGGGGAAAAGAGGCAATTGTAATCAGTGTAAATGGAGAGTCCCTTTACTGTCTGGTACCCAAGCAAGCATATGATGGTGATGTTGAAGTGCATATAGGGGAACGGGATAGGCAGGTAATCGCTTATTCGGAAACTAATTTTGACTATCAGCGCAAAATGGTGGTATCAACCTTGGCCGGATACAAAAATGACCGGGGTGATGAACCCTGGAAAGACGGTAAATTTAAGTCTGATGACGAGTATGAGATGGCGAGTGGGTTTTGGAAACCCTCATTCATGAAGTTTGATCCGCTCAATTCAAAGCATTTATGGGTAGTATTCGACAATAACAATGGCCTTTACTTAATCAATTTTGCAGATAGTACAGTAACCAAAAAGCGCTCGGATTTTGACCGCCCGCGTAGTATTGATTTTACGAATGATGGTCAACATATGATTATTGCGGAAGACCGTGGTGGTGAAAATGACAGGGCAACATACCGGTTATCGCGCGACAAAGATTGGCAAGACATGGAGATCTTAACGAGATACAGGCAATGTAATGGTGCAGCGGTCCATCCGGTAAATGGAGAACTGTATTTCAACAGTTATGAGAAGGGGCAGTTTTTCCGTTTCGATCTCAATAAATATTTCAGTGAAGGACTTGGAGATAAAGAATATGAAACCTTGTTCGTGGTACAGGATCCTGGATGGGAATATAAGACTTTTATACATCCTTCTGGTAACTATGCTTATATCGTAATTATTAATAAACACTACATCCTCCGGGTTGATTATAATTGGGATAAGGAACGATTTAATCAACCCTATTTGGTATGTGGTAGGCTCGGAAGTGCCGGTTATCAAGACGGTGTGGGCTCTAGTGTTCGCTTAAATACTCCCTACCAAGGAGTATTCGTTAAAAATGATGACTATATTGGAGCAGGTAAAAAGGACGAATATGATTTTTATTTTACAGAGCAGCATAACCATGATATTCGAAAATTGACTCCCGAAGGTAGTGTGACCACATTTGCCGGAAGAGGAAGCTCAAGTATTAATCCTGATCCATTGGGCTATGTAAATGGTGACTTGAGGGAGGAAGCTCGCTTTGACCAGCCAACAGGAATTGCTTATGATGAGGCAGAAGGTGCTTTTTATATCGGTGACAAGTCTAATCACCGTATTCGTAAAATAGCTCTTGAGGCAAAAGAAGAAGAATAATTATAAAGGCTAAGAAGATGAATAAAAAGTCAAAATGAGTTTCTTAAGCAAGAAATATATTTGCTAGGATAATTTCATTTTGACCTTAAATCCACAAGTCTTGATAAAAAAGAAAAGGAAAAGCCAAAAAGACCAGAATTTAAAAGGCTTTTCCAATTCAAATATTTTCACCAAATTAGGTAAAAACATTGGTGTGTATGAAAATTGCAACTTCATTGGAAAACATACAATCCTTTGGCGGGGGGCGGGCTTAATTTTGTTTCAGCCGAATTTGATCAATTGAATCTTCCAGAGATAATTGTCGGCATCTTGGGCAGCACCCGTCAAATGATAAGTTTAGCTATTCTGATACGTTATAAATATGTGGTAGGTGCTTTTTTCCAAGGGTGACTGCGCAAAGATTTGCAGCTCAACTTAAAAAATGAGTTCCTATATATCCAGAACCTTAATGATGTTCCCCGGATACTGTTTTACGACTTCATAAATCCCGGGCCTGGACCAGGAAATCCATATAGGCAAGTCGGGGTCTGTGAATAAATTCAGCAAACATCCTGAGCTTAATGCCCTAAGCATTGCAGGACACCTATGATCTGCAGAAAAGCAGAAACACAATTCTTCGTGTCTTTTAGGATTTGATGCTTTTAACGCTAAAAGGTTTTCCAGTTTCCATTATATAGCTGTATAGCCGAGAATTTTTTAAAGTTCAGGTAACCCCAAATGGGAATGGTATTTTTAAAGGCCACAATAAATTATTTATCCTTTTTGGTTAAGTAATTGTGAAGAGAAGCTAGTAATCGATTCCTGGTAAATTCAAAGTCGCTGTAAGAAAATGATTTCAAGGTCATTCCTTTGAATTGGTTTGCAAAAGTAGCTTGTTGGTCAAGTTTATTTGGAAAAACAATATCGTGCATTGATCACCCACCACTCAATAAAGTAGACAGGAACCCTTTCTGCAGGGAATTATATTTTCTTGGGAAAAAGAGGGTGGAACAGTGATGATTTAAACGGAGGGACAGACCGCACATATCTTGCCGTAGCAAGAGGCAATACCTTAGAATTAGACAGTGAATTTTTAGGTAGGGCAGATGTTGAGTAGCCCTAAAATACTCAGGCTGCGTCTATAAATATAACTTTGACCGAAGAAACTAAAGTCAGTATGGAGTATTTTATAAATTTCCCCGCCGGAGAATGCAATGCGGTTTCTTTCACCAGTTTTAGCATCATAAAAACGGATTAAGCAGTTTTTAAAACAAACAAGCAGATGATTGCAAAAATTCTTACCGACCATTTGCTATTAAAATTTAATCAATATTAGGTAAAATGTGTTTTTATATTTTTTTCATTCTAGGATTTCTTTTCGGAAATCAAATTTTATCAGCCCAGGCATTTATTCTGAAATCTGGTGAAACTTCTTTGGTCATTGAAAAAAAAGAGGCTCAGGCTTATACTTTCTACATTACCTATGGTGAAAAAATGTATAGGCCTTTACATCTTGATATGCCAGTTTATTTTGAAATAGATTCCCTTGAAAAAAGCGTCAATTATCAAAAAATCACCCAAATAAAAAACAGTTTAATATGTATGGCCAAGATGCAAACCAAAATGGGCTCTGAATTTGAAATCAAAGATGTTTTCAGCAAAAATATTGCAGCGGGCTTTCTGTTAGAACGCACGGTAAAGATAATTAAAGCGGGCGATGGCGATCATTGGTTCAATTCATATTTTGGGATAAACGGTATGAAAAAAAAAGAAATCACCGATTATGATTTTTTTGTTCCTGGGTTATGGTATAAGGATAATAAATACCTTCCTACCTATGCGCTTGCCAGTGATTATACGCTTTCGTATTACTATTTTAGGGAAGATCGTTTACCGCTTCCTTTGGTCATGTGGAGGGATAAAGAAAGCAGGACGACGTTTTCTTTGATTCATGAGGAAGCAGATCCTAAAACGTTTTGGGGCGAATTTGGTCACGATAGAATTGTTGACAAGCGGTTGCAATTTGGCGCTATGGGATTTATACAAAAAAAAGGAATAACAACCGGATTCATGTTTCCTGGTTCAGAAGGTGATAAAACCTACATAGGAAAAAACAAACAGGATAAATCCAGCTGGGCACTGCGCAGTCACCCTGTAAAGGCAGGATTTGAACAACATTATAAATTAAATTTTCAGTTTTCAAAAACAGTGGATTATGCCGAGGCGGTTCAAAAGGTGTGGAGACTTGCCTATAAAATCTATAATCCAGAACTATATACCGTTGATATTCAAGAAGTTTATAATGAGGAAATAAAGCTTTTTGATGCATATTGGGCAAATCTGAACGGAGCTCCCGGACTCCCATTTTCGGTATATCTGCCTAATGGAAAACCCCGGGCCTATAATTATCAAATGGGTTTTATAGGCTTTCAATTGCCTATCGCTTATTATTTGTTGCGAAATGGCTTTGAGCAGCAGGATCAAAAACAAATTGCAAAGGGAATACTTTCGGTAGATTTCTGGGTCAATCATGCAAGTACCGCCTCTGGGCTACCGCGTACTTGGGCCGATGCTCATGTAGATCGTAAGGCCATCTGGAGAGACTATCCCACCTATATGCGCGTAGCCGGTGACGGGATGGAAGGTGCCTTAAATGCATGGAACTTCACGCAAAAACAGGGTATTGATAAACCGGAATGGCTAAAATTCTGTACAAAATTTGGGGATTGGCTGGTAAAGAACCAAAATGATGATGGAAGTTATTACCTGCGCTATGACTGGCATACAGGAAAACCTACACACGAGAGTAAATACACCACGACCAATGTTATACGTTTTCTGATCAGGCTTTATAATGCCACTCAAGATCTGCGCTATCTAGATACGGCTCTTAAGGCGGGGGGAATTTAGCTATAACTTTATTAATGAAGATTACTTATATGTGGGAGGGGTTATTGATAATCCCAATGTGAAAGACAGAGAATCAGGACAGCAGGCCTTGTATGCTTTTATGGCGCTATACGATGCTACCGGCAAACAAAAATGGCTAGATGCCGCTAGGCAGGCCGCAGATTATACAGAAACCTTTATGTACGCCTATAATGTGCCAATGGCACAAAATGATACGCTTACAGATTTCCCGAGGCACCTAAAAACAACCGGGCAGACACTTATTGCAACTGGACATTCCGCTGTAGATAATGGATTGTCATTTTCCTCTTTTCAATATTATAGACTATACCTTTTTACGGGAGATGAACATTATAAGAATATTGCCAAAATGATGATGTACAATTCCTTGCAAACCATGGATATTGATAGCAAAATGGGATACAAATACCCTGCACTACAGACAGAAGCATTCAAGCTTACTTCACCCCGGGGACATAGTGTTAGACAATGGCTACCGTGGAATGGTGCTGCGGTTATGGATCCCATTCATCGTTTTAAAGATGCCTTTGATGTATTTGGCATTAATGAACTTGAAGACATGCCACTAGAAAAACAACGTAAGTACAATAAACAATATGGTAAAACATTAGGGATATGGAGCAAAGAAAAATAACATATTATTCTTGCTCTTATGCATAGGGTTGTAGATTTTATAAAAGCGCAATCTTTAATGGATCGATACAGTTTGCCTGATGAAAATTTTTATCGCAGCGCATATTTTTTATAAGATATAGGTGTTGAAAATCTGCTTCCTTTTGGCTTTAAGCTAAAGAAAGATTCACAATTGCAAGTTGATCAGGTTAAACATGAACTGAGAAGCTATCCTTTTGCCATTGCAGATGTTTCAGATATTTTTGTATTTGAGAAAATTGTCTATTTTATTCAGGATAGTATTTTATGTAAAATACGTTTAAACCTAAAAACCATATATTTTTGAGCATGCTTCTAAAAAACTAAGAAAAATGTGTTACAAGAGCGTTTTGGTGCCCCCGATTATACTGACAATTAATAAACTGTTTTCTCTGATAAAGAGTATCGACTTGTACTAAAATATAAAAAAAGATATTTGGATTTGATTTTTACATATCGAAGTGATTTAAACTTTTTTCAAAATAAAAAAGGGTTGCGGATATTTGTGTTGCAAAACATTAAAGAAATCCAGAAAAAACTGATTGAACTGTCTCATAAATTAAGCCCTGTATATATTCCTGTTTTTCAGCCTTATTTAATGAACGAGAGGCATATCTTGGTTGTTTTTGCCCCCGCTGGAGATAACAGACCCTACAAAGCTCCCATTAGTTTAAGCGAAAAAAGAACTGAAAGAGCAATGTACATCAAGCGAGGTTCAAAAACGTTAAAAGTAAAAGATGGTTCTGATGACGAGAGAAGGTTGATTGAACTCACAGCACGCATCCCATTTGATGACCGAATAAACCAAACCGCTACCTTAGATGATTTGAATTTGCGCTTGATTCAAAGTTACTTAAAAGAAGTGATGAGTTCCTTGTATGAAGAGAGTACAAAAATTCCATTCTCTGAATTGTGCAGACACCTAATGATCGCCAAAGGCTCTAACGAACTATTGCGTCCTACCAATGCTGGTTTGCTCTTGTTTAATGAACATCCCGAAAAGTATTTTTCCGGAGCGACTGTTGATTTGGTAATTCACAAAAATGAAGTTGGAAAAGACTATACAGAGAAAATATTTTCTGGTTCTATTGTTCAGCAAATTAGAGATGTTTTACAGTATTTTAAATCAAACATTGTCGAAGAATTGGTGGTTAAATCAGCTAAGCAAGCTGAATCCATACGCTTCTTCAACTACCCTTTTCAAGCCATAGAAGAAGCGGTGGTCAATGCCGTTTATCATAAAAGCTATGAGCGTGAAAACCCTGTTGAAATTCAAATACATAAAGATAAAATTGAAATATTGAGTTTTCCTGGTCCTATGCCACCTATCAACCAAGCGATGCTAAAAAAACAAAGAGTGGTGGCACGGGATTACAGAAACCGTAAATTGGGTGGTTTTTTAAAAGAGCTAAAACTTACCGAAGGCAGAGGAACCGGATTGCCCATTATCCACAAAAGTTTAGCCGAAAATGGTTCGCCTCCACCCATCTTTGAAACAGACGAAAACAACGCCTACTTTTTGTGTGTCCTATCCGTGCATCCGCTTACCCATTCCATCTTAGGTCAGGAAGATGACCTAAGAAAGAACAAAGATAAGGTGTTGATTTTAAGCTCATTAATCGAAATAAGTAAATATCTTAGGTCGCAAAAAACACTAAAAAGAGACCAATTAGAGCCTAAGTTACTTGAACTTTTAGAATCTATTTATCTAAAGGTATTAAACTATTGTGAAAAGCCACAAAACCGTTTATCTATTTTGGAAAACTTGGATTTGTATAATAACAGCAGAAATTTCGATAACTACATAAAACCTCTCTTGGAGGTTGACTGGTTAAAACAAACGTTGCCTGATAAGCCAACAAGTAAAAATCAAAAATATTATACTACTGATTTAGGTAAAAAAGTACTCGCTATCATTTCAGAAGACAGTATTACGGGAATAAAAAGAATTCCAGTAGAATCTTCCAACATTGCGGCTGTTGGCTATGACAAAGAAGCACACATTTTAGAAATAGAATTACACCACGGATCTGTTTACCAGTATGTTGATGTGCCGGAAAGGGTGTATCAGGAGTTGATAAGTTCACCTTCACAAGGTGCGTATTTTATGAATGAAATCAAGGAGAGATATAGTTATAACAAAAACAAGTATTAATATGAACAGACAATCAGTAGAATCCTCAAACCTTGCATCCATTGGATATGATGCGGCAAATGAAATTCTTGAAGTAGAATTTAACCACGGTGGTGTTTATCAATACTACAATGTACCCAAATCCGTGTACGATGGTTTAATGAATGCCAGTTCGCATGGGCAATATTTCGACAGGAATATTAAGAAAGCAGGTTATAGATACTCTAAGATATAGATTAGATGAACTTAATTTTCATTGATACAAATATATATTTAAGATTCTTTGATAGCAATAGCAAGGAGTTTAAAAAACTACTTGATGACTTAATAGTTGTTAAATCGAATATATTTGTGACTGAGCAAATAATAGATGAAATTGAAAGAAATAAATTGAAGGAGTTTAAAAAATCAATTTCGAATTATTCCCAAAATATTAAGATTAAGAAAGTCAATTTACCAGAGCATATTGCTGGAAACAATTTGGAAAAGATTGAAGAATGGAATAAAAAAAGAAACAAAATAGATGAAGAAAACAAAAAACTGATAAATGATTTTGATGAAATACTAGAAGAAAATTTATCAAATATTAGTGTTTCAAAAGATAATGTCTCGTTGAAATTGGAATTAATCTTTCAGAATATATCAGTCGCAAGCTCAGAGGAAAAAAAATTAGCCAGAATTAGAAAAGAAATTGGAAATCCTCCAGGGAAAAAGGAAGATACATTAGGAGATCAAATAACTTGGGAACAACTTTTAAACAAAATTCCTAAAATCAATGAGATTTGGATTATCACAAATGATTTTGACTTTTATACAAAATACAAAAAGAGCTGTTATTTAAATCCATTTTTATTTCAAGAATTATTAAATAAAAAGGCAGGATATAGGTTTGTAAAAATTTCTTAATGAAGATAAGTAAAATAAAAATCTCTAATTGGAGGTCAATAGTCTCTGAGGAAATAAGTTTTCAAGATTTAATGATTTTTATTGGACAGAATAATCATGGCAAGTCAAATGTTTTAAGTTCTATTTTATTCTTTTTTGGTGAAATAAATCATCAGTATCTTGATTTTAATGGTGATTCTGAGGAATTGTGGGTTGAAATTGAATTTTCTGAAATTTCAGCGGATGAAAATATAACTTTCAAAAAATATGTTTCATCAAATAATAACATTAAAGTTAGAAAGACAGCTCTAAAAAATGGTAGTTTTTCATATAATGGTTACATTGAAGAAGCTAATGAAGATTGGTTAAAAGAATCTAAGATTTCTGATTTCAAAAAAAGAGAGGTTGCAGAAACTCTTCCATTAGCCGATTTTTTATCTCCAAAAGGAGCAATCACAATTGAGCAATTTAAAACTGCACAGAGTGAATTTATAATTAAAAATATTGATAACATAAGCTTTAATTATGTACTTGAAGAATCCAATTTCTTGGGATTAAAAAATGTTGCAAAAGGAAGTTTTGGTGATTTATTTTTTATTCCTTCTGTAAAAAATGCTTCTGATGAATTGAATCCAAGAGGAAATTCTTTTTTTAGTCAGCTTTATTCAAGAGTAATAAATAAAATTTCTGAACATAATCCACAATTTAAAGAAGCTAAAGAGAAAATTATTCAATTGACCAAAATTCTTAATAAGACAAATGAAGATGGTAATATCAATGAAAATAGACCAGAAGATTTAACCTCTCTAGAAAATTTACTAGATGAAGAGTTAATAAGTTGGAACACCAAAATAGATATTCAAATTTCAACACCAAATGTTGATGATATATTCAGAGTAGGTGCAAACGTTTCAATTGATGATGGGATTAAAACGGATATAACAAGAAAGGGTCATGGTTTACAAAGAGCTTTAATTTTTGCTTTAATCAAAGCATGGTCCAAGGTATTGAAACAAGATAGAGAAGCTTCGTTAAGTGAGCAAGTTTCGGAAGGTTCTACTCGGAAAGCTTCAAAATCAACATATTTTATATTTGAAGAGCCAGAACTATTTTTGCATCCACAAGCACAAAGAGAATTGTTCTCGTCACTTGTGAACTTGTCAAAAAATGAAAGTCAGGTCATTTTATGTACACATTCGAGTTCATTTATAGATTTAGAACATCATAAATCTATTTGTATAGTTAAGAAAGAAAACATAGAAAATGGAACAAAAGTTTTGCAATATGTAAATGATATTTTTGAAAGTTCGGAAGAAACAAAAAGTTTTAATTTAAGTTATTGGATTAATCCAGAAAGAAGTGAATTGTTTTTTGCCACAAAAGTTATACTTGTTGAAGGTCAAACTGATAAAACAATATTGCCTTTTATAGCAAAAAGATTAAATGTTTTCAAATATGATTATACAATTATTGATTGTGGAGGAAAGGATAGTATCCATTTGTATATAAACCTTTTAAATAAGTTTAAAATCAAATATTTAGTTGTTTATGATAAAGATAATCATATTGAAAAATCAGCTCAAAAGATAGCAGATTCTAATGCTAAAAATTTAATAATTGAAAATGCAATTGATAGAGATTTTGGCAAATCGATTGTCCTTAAAAATGACATAGAAGAAGAAATAGGATTAATAAGTTCGGGCAGAAACAAAGCACATAAAGCTCTATCCTATGTCGTAAGTAATGAATTTGTTTTGTCAGAAAGTCTTGAAAATAAAATAAAAAGCATATTTGGATAATGCCAACAATAAAAATTAACCAACAACTCAAACGCATTGAAATCAAAGAATTTGAAATCGAAAATCAAATTGTTTTCAATTACTTTGATAATCTTCCTGCGAGTGAAAGAGATGATAAACTGCTAAGAGCAATTTACATAGGTGTGTTGGCACTAATGGAAGACCGTATTTCATCTTTTCTTTCAAAAACATCTAATGAGTTGGGAACAGAACTCGAAAGTTTGAAGATGATTTTTGAAATGAAAAAAGAACTTTTCTATAAATCAACAATCAAAGGAACATTAGCAGAGGATGAAGTCGCAGAATTCTTAAATCAATATTTTGCGGATAAACGCTTCAAAGACCGTGCTTTCTTGACAGGCAATTCCGCAGGAAACCTTCCGAGGAACAAAACAGGTGATATTATCTGTGAAGTTAACGGAACGCCTGATTTAAAAATTGTAATTGAATGTAAATTTGATAAAAGCGTTCGGTTAGGAAACATTGAAAGCAAAGATGTTTTTACCCGAAAATCAGATACCGCTTGGAGTCAGTTAATTGAAGCACAAGCCAACAGGGATAGCAAAGTAAGTTTGATTGTTTTTGATATTTCCCTTATAGAAAACTCCATTCTCAAGAAATTTGAAAATGTAGGTTACATTCCCGGAGTCGGATTTGTTGCCATTATCAATTCACAAAAAGGAGATTCAGTAATTTAGCCATTGCCTATATGTTGGCTCGTGACATTGTCTTAAATGCAAGGGAAATTGAACTCGACAAAGACATTTTAGCAATGATGGTTAACCGTATAATCAAAGACATTAATGAAGTTTTGACCATAAAATCACTCGTTCAGAATAACATGGACAACAACAAAGCGATTTTAAAGCAATTGGAAAAATCCATCCTTTTAATGGAATTCAACCAAGACTATTTGAAACGTTTTTTAAGTCAAGGAACATTAAACAAAAAGGACTTGCTAGACTTTTATTCAGGAGAAGATGTAAAAGACAAATACCGATTAATTGAAAAGGAAATCAATGAAATATAAACTTCCTTTCAATGAATATTTCCCCCTCATCTCAAATTCAAATCTTCCGTTCTCTTTTCGAAGGGCGTGAAGATGTGTTTGCAGTTCGTTGGGAGAAAGGGAAGAAATCGGGTTATATGCCGGCATATTTTTATGACCCTTATCGATTTCGGGTACATAAAATGAATGGAGGGACATTTCAGAATTTCACCGAAAAGTCTTACCTAAAACTTACAGATAAACAAATCCAAAAGCATTTAGACGGTTTTCATCAGATTGGGGTTTACCCCTTATTACAAGACAATACCACTTGGTTTTTAGTTGCAGACTTTGATAAAGCCAACTGGCAAATTGAAACCGCTACTTTTCTTAAAGCCTGTAAGGAAAAAAAAATTCCGGCCTACTTGGAGCGTTCCCGTTCAGGAAATGGCGGGCACGTTTGGATATTTTTTAATAAACCGTATCCAGCTATAAGAAGTAGAAAAATATTCATTTCTATTTTAGAACAATCTGGAGCGCTTTCAATGTTTGACAAAAGTTCAAGTTTTGACAGACTGTTTCCTAATCAAGATTTCCTTTCGGGCAAAGGCTTCGGAAATCTAATTGCTTTACCGCTTTATAAGCCAACCTTTGAAAAGGGAGATAGCTGCTTTATTGATCCCGAATCATTTAAACAATTTACTGATCAATGGAATTTTATGGCAACTATTCAAAAGGTTTCCACGGACTATTTAGACGAACTTTATAAGGGACTAGCGCCTGATGCTGGGAAAATAAAACCGCAAACAACAAATGGAAAACTTAGTATTTATTTAAGTAATACTATAAGAATCAGCAGAATTGGATTAACGCCAACACTTACCCATTTTCTGAAAGAAGAATTGAATTTTGCCAATTCTGAGTTTTTCATCAAAAAGAAATCAGGAAGGAATACATTTGAAACGGCTCGTTATTTTAAAATGATTGAGGAATCGGAAAGAGAAATCTTTGTTCCTCGGGGATTTATAGGCAAGCTTTTGAGGTTTTGTAAAGAATCACAAATCGAATTTGAATTTGTTGATGGAAGAAAACTTAAGCCATCAATTCCTTTTGCGTTTAATGCTGCGTTGCGAAATCATCAACTAGGTGTAATCAATACGATTTCTAAAAAGGATTACGGGGTAATTGTAGCCCCACCAAATTCTGGAAAAACAGTGATTGGTCTAAAAATAATTGCCGATAAAAGACAACCGGCACTTATTATTGTTCACCGAAAACAACTATTAAAGCAATGGATAGAACGGATTGAAGCATTTTTGGGCATTCCGAAAAGAAATATAGGCGTTATTGGTCAAGGGAAGTCAAAAATTGGCAAACAAATTACCATTGCAACAATTCAAAGTTTACCAAAACAAATAGAATCTGTTCAAAATCAATTTGGAACTATCATTGTGGATGAATGCCATCACGTTCCTGCCAAAACTTTCAGAAATACAATTGAGAAGTTAGAAGCCTATTATTTGTATGGATTAACCGCTACTCCTTTCAGAAAATACAACGATGGTAAAATGATTTTCACACATTTAGGAAAGATTATTGCGAATATTCAACCAACTGAAATTGAAAACTATAAACAGGCAAAAATCATCATTCGAAACACAGAATTAGATGTTCCCTATAATTCTAAAACTGATAATTTTGAAGTGTTATCAAAAATATTGGTTCACGATACCGCCCGAAATAAGATCATACTAGAAGATGTAAAAACGGAACTGAATCAGGGTAAAAAAGCAGTAATCATTACTGAGCGAAAAGAGCATATTGATACGTTGTATTTGTTTTTAAAACAATCGTATGAAGCCATTTCGCTGAGCGGAGAAGATTCAGAAACTTCCAAAAAAACGAAATGGAAAACATTACAAGAAGGCAACTTTCAGGTTTTAATTACAACAGGACAATATTTTGGTGAAGGAACAGACTTGCAAAATATAAGCTGTTTGTTTTTGGTTTATCCATTTTCTTTTGAAGGCAAACTAATCCAATATATTGGCAGGGTACAACGCTCTGAAATAAACCCAATTATTTATGATTATCGAGATTATAAGATTGATTATCTCAACAAACTTTACTTAAAACGAAATACGTATTATCGAAAAATCAGCAAGCAGGCAACTTTGTTTGATGAACCCAACGACGAAATTCCAGCTTCAAATCACGTTCTAACTATAGAAAAGAAAATTAAAGTTTCAATAGACCAATTGGATTTTCATTATGGAAGTGTGACGTTCAAATATCCAGTTGTTGAGATGAATACCGAACTTCAATTTCAGGTTGAAAACAATGAAATTAGACCCGAATTTGAGGTGCTAAAACCATATCTTATTAAAACATTCAAATCAAAGACTATTTCAGTGGAGTTGTCTGCCGAGTTTGAAAACGGAAAATTGGTTTCTCAATTAGCACTATCAACTGATGTTGATCGTATTAATAAAGAGGTAGTTGAAGGAGTGAAATTTCAGTTTCTGAATAAAGGATTGCTCAAGCAGTTCAGTTCAAAGAATCAAAAGCTTAATCAGGTCATAGAAGAGTTTAATAAGCAACTATATGATGATATCAACGAAAAAATTATTTGGAAATTAGAAACTGCTATTTATAGACCAGAGTTAGATAGATATGGCATGAATACTATTGATCTTACAGAACGCTTTTTTTATATTGACAGCAAAACTATATTGAATTTCATCGTTTTAGAAGAAAACAAATTCAGTGATCCTGACATTAGATGGCTTTTTGCGATGAGATATATTGATTATTTGCTTCATAAATTTGCTCTAAATAGTATAAATAAATTAAACATATTCCTCAACCTCAAGACATCCTTTGAAAGAGAATTTGGAATAGATAATATTTCCTCTAAGCAAATTAATACTAAGTTTAGACACAATTCAAGAAAAATGGAATCTTTTATGAATGAAAATTTAACCTGGTTTAAATTTTTAATTGATGAAGATAAATCAGAGCGCAACTTTATTATCAGCGAAATAAAAAATAAATTTAGCTCTAATAAGAGCGATGTTGAATTTCGGAATTATTTAAATAGCATTATTCATATGTCGATGAATCGTATATTCTCAGCGAAAAATAGATTCTACGAACTTGTATTATATACTTTTCTGTATAAATTTTACCAAAAGAAAAGCTCATTTAAAAAAAATCATAACTTTAATACCGGCTAAGTTTTAAATAGGGGGTGTAACGAAGTTGCTACATTTGACCGCACATTAAGATAAGTTATAAATACTAATTTTGAATTATTGCAAAACCTAGAAAGCAACACGTGGAGAATCCTTTAATGCAAGGCAGTAGAGCTGATTTATGTTTGCTGAAAGGCAAAGGGGGGGTGGCTCCGGAACTGGTTGTACCAGATTTCCTACACCTTTGGAGGCGGAAACATAAGAGATATGAGGACAACAATTTCCCGGGCAAGGGCAAACTCAAACTTACCGATGATCAGCGAGAAGATCATGAAGCTCAAAAAGCAGTTAAAGCGAAACTCGAATGTGATAGCTTAAAAAGCCGATGCACATCTTTTCCAAGAGCGACAGGAATTCTTTCGATTCATAAGGCGGTGCCAAAATGAGGCTTCCAGTCGAGAAGATGTGCAGGGGTACTTAAGTAAGCAGGAACGGTTCTTACCGCTGGCTAAGTGCAAAACTTTCGGCCTATACCCGGCAGAAGGAGGTTTTGATTTTACAGGTGAGGGAGGTTTTTCATTAAAGTCGTTCAGAAGCATGGCATACCGCATGTCTGCGATGAGCGAAGGGCGCTAAGCCACAAAAAATCGAGACTGCGCAGAGCCCGTATTATTAATGCCGGTAACCTCAGGGAGGTGGCATGGAGTAAAAATTGTAAGTTAACAACCGATTCGAAACATACATACCCGATAAGCCCCCATCTTTTGAACCAAAATTTCAGGGTAGGCTGGGAAGGTCAGATATGGGTATCGGACCTTACGTATATAAAAATCTCTGCGGGCTGGTAATACCTTATTGTAAGCGCAGATCTGTATGACCACAAAGTAATAGGCTGAGTCCTAAATATGATATGACCTTTGAAAAGAGTAGGCGAGACTAGGAAAATGGCCTTTGCGAACAGGCACATTAATAAGCCACTGATATTTCATTCCAACAAAGGGTCACAGTATATCTTTAAGGAGTTTGGGACGATAATGAAGAGGTTCAAAGCAATGATGAACCCTATGAGTCGCAAGGGAAACTGCTGGGACAATACTTTGGCCAAAAGCTTTTTTTAAAGTTTGAAAGTATAAGCGTGTACCGCAAAAAGTATTAAAAATGATCACATGCATTCTGGGTTATTTTTTACAGGATCGAAGACAAATAAAAGCTCAAAAGAGGTCACTCTGTGTTGGGTGGACTCAATTTAGAAGAATTTAAAAAATGAACTTAAACCACAAAATAGCATCATGACTATCTTTTTTCCAATGTTTTGTGGTAAGTTCATAATACAGTTCTGGCTTAAAACGTGAAGGCCAATAAGCTGCTTGTAGACTTTATATAAGTGGTTCAAATACTGAAAATTAAGTTTAGGAACCTATGGTAAGAAAGGTAATGTGAAATTAGATTTAAGTATATCCGCCCGGCGTCCACAACGTGAGAATTTGTTCAAAAAAGCCAATTTTAAGCTCAAAAATAACAGTTTATGCCAGTAGTTAGGATCAAAAATGGCAAAGTAGAATTTTAGGAGGTCGAATGAATGTGCAAAAGCATTTTGAACCTATTCAGGTCTCTCTACCCCTTCCAACCTTATGTTTTGCTTGGGCAAAATATAAGGCAACCTTTCCCTGAAAAAGGGGAAGGAGCAGTTAACACCACCCTAAATATTAATATACAGGCGCTTTGGTAAATAACAAAACAGAATTTTAGGACGTCAAACGGATATATAAATTAGATTTTATAATAACTAGAATAACAAAATTAGTTTGTTTATTCAGTATTCCCAGGAACAAAAACATCAACAAATGAAAAAGATCCTCCTTCTCCTTTTTATTTTCGGCGTGCAAAATGTGTTGGGCCAAAGTGATAATTATAATCTGAGATTTGACAAATCTGTCTTAAATTCAAATTTGCCAAATTGGCATAAAAAAAATGATGGTGTTGATATGAAGTTAGATTCTCTGATAAAGTTTGATGGTAAATATTCACTTAAAATAAATTCCAACAAGAAGGGTGATGGTATTCCAGGGATAGAAAATATAATAAACAAAACATTTAAGGGAAAGGAAATTGAATTGAGCGGTTACCTCAAAACCAAAAATGCAAAGGATGCCTACATTTATTTAATTATAGGTGATGAAAATAATCAGTTTTCGGTCGATATGAGTACTGCTATTTCTGGCACGACAGATTGGCAAAAACTTAGCGTGAAAATGCCTTATACGTCAGAATCCACTAAAATAACTGTTTCCTGCAATGTAAGCTCTGGAGAAGTTTGGCTAGATGATTTAAGCATTCATATTGACGGTGCCGATATTTATGAACTAAATCCGATGGAGCAAATCAAATCTTTTGATTCTGGTTTTACAACAAGACAACTTTCCCAAACACAGATCAACAAGTTAGAATTATTGGGTCAATTATGGGGTTTCTTAAAATATTATCATCCACAATTGGCAACCGGAGATTATGATTGGGACAAACAGCTGTTTCAGATGTTGCCATCAATTAAAGGAAAAGACTTTGATTTAAAATTAGAAAAATGGGTCTCTTCTTTAGGAAATTATGAGATTCAAAAAGCCAAGGTTAACCTTGCAAATATTAGATCATCCCCCGATTTCAAGTGGTTTAGAAATAGGTTCATTACGCCAAATTTAAAGAACCAATTGGAGAGGATATTAAAGGCAAAAAGACCAGAAAGTAGTTATTATGTCAGCATTTCACAAGACATTCATAATCCAATATTTAAAAACGAAAAGATATACAGTGAAATAAAATATGACGATTATGGCATGAAACTTTTGGCGCTTTTCAGATATTGGAACTATATTGAATATTTTTATCCTTACAAATATTTAATTACCTCCAACTGGGATGATGTTTTAAAAGAATTTATCTCGAAAATCTATAAAACTAAAAATGAAATAGATTATACACTTTGCTTAGCAGAACTCATCGCAAAAACCGAAGACACCCACCACATCGTTTTAAAAAATGAAAGTCTTGAAAATTATTTCGGAAAATTTAAAGTTCCTGTTTCCACAAAGTTCATTGAAAATAAACTCGTGATCGTGAAATCCTATTCCCAAGAGAACATCTTGAAGGCGGGAGATATTATTTTAAATGCAGATAGCATTCCAACAGAAGTTCTCAAAGAAAAATATTTTAAATACTCAATAGCTTCCAATTTACCCACAACAATGAGAGAGGTTGCCAAAAAAATAATCCGAACCAATAAAAAAAGTGTTCAGTTATCCATCTTGAGGGGAGAAAAAACGTTTGAAATCACAGTTAAGACCATTCCGTTTAGTAGCCCTTTTCCAGATCCCATTGAACAAATCAAAGAAATATCGAGCGATATCGGTTATTTAAACACGAAATATTTGGTGTTGAAAGACTATGATTCCATTTTCCATAAATGGCGGGATAAAAAGACGATAATCTTTGATATTCGAAATTATCCAGAAGTAAATTTGGCTAGACTTCTTCCATATCTCTTCGAAAAACCGGTAAGCTTTTTTCGTTCAACAAGCACCAACTTGGTGAATCCGGGATTTTTCTCGTTCGATCCAAAAAAGGTTTTTGAAAATAAAAATGGATATCATTTTCATGGAAAAATAATCATTTTGGTAAATAACGATTCTCAGAGTAAATCTGAATTTAGTGCGCTTTCTCTTCAATCCTATTCAAAATCAATAATTATAGGAAATCTAACGGCAGGTACCGACGGTGATCTTTCGCGAATAGTTTTACCGGGCAATGTGCAATCTGAGATTACAGGAATTGGTATATATAAATTAGATAAAAGTGAAACACAGAAAGTGGGAATAAAATCCGACATCATAATAAATCCAACACTTGAAGATATAAAGAATAAAAGAGACGTTATTTTAAATGCTGCCCTAAAAGAGGCTTTAAAATAAAAATCCAATTCCTATTATCACCTTTACAAATTCTCCCATTTTGACATTCTTTTTTAATATTGAAATTTGGAGGTGAAATATGCAGACCTCTACAAATTCGCCCCGCTGTTTAAGTTGAAAAATAATTAACTTTAAACAATGGGAAAAATGAAAAAACAAAGGAGAAAATTCAGCAGTGAGTTTAAGGAAAAATTGCCATAGAGGCACTTAAAGAGCGGCAGACCCTGTCGGAGATAAATTGCTTTGAGCTTCATCCCAATCAATATCAGCCAGTAGAAGCACGAATTTTTGGTATATAGTAGAGGGAGGGGTTTTGAGGGCACTTCCAAGAAGTGGGGAGTACATTGAGCTGTTGAGAAAGATAAACATATACAAAGGACGGCAAGGGAAGAGCCATTGATAACATTTATATAGAACGCTTTTGACGCTCAATAAAATACAGGCATATCTACCTTTGCCCTGCAAATGATGGATTGGAACTCTTTAGGGGAATAGATAAATAGGTGGAAAAGTATAATAAAAGAAAACACCAAGGAATGGGAGAAAAACCCGAAATCAGACAACAAAGCAGCTTAAAATTCAACTAATAAAACCAAAATATCGGTATGAAATATAGAAGTATTATAAACGGCGATTTAATTTTGAGAGATTACGAGAAGAAGTTTATATAGAAATTCTTTTGTTATGATATGGATTAATAATGGCTAAAGCTTACATTTACACTAGCGTGAAGCATATCAAGTTAACGTAACGTTCATTTCATAATCTGTCCGATTCGGTGACCCCAAAAGCAAGTTTGCTTTTAAACAACTGATTGTCAAGGTTTAAATAATAGGATTAGCATCCTGCCACCCCGACAATTACGGTGTCAATAGACACCAAAACATAGCTAATCTTATGAAAATCAGGGATTTTCATTTTTCTTGAAATCATAAGATTGGCTTTATTATCAAATCAAAGGTTACCTATTCGGTTACCTGATTTATTACCAGAATATTCACTACATTGGTAATTCAATAGACTTGACTTTCGCAGCGATTTGACTTTCGTAAACAAATCGATTATTCACTTAAAGCGAGAGTTTATGCAGACTTCCAAGACTTTTACTATTCATTTTTGGCTGAGTATGGCCAAGAAAAAAGATGATTTGGCACCCATTTATGCCCGTATTACGGTCGATGGAAAACGTGCCGAAATCAGTTTAAAACGATCCACATCGGTTACCTATTGGGATACCCGTTCCAAGAGGGCAAATTTGAGAACTTCCGAGGGGAAAGCCCTCAACGTATATTTAGATCAGGTCTATTCCGATTTACTGGAATGCCACAAACAGCTTCTGGGCGAATCCAAATACGTTACCGCCCAAGCTATCAAAGCTCGTTACGGATCAAGTCCAAAAGTTGTGGGATTTTAGTATTATGCAAAAATTGTTGTTAGTCTAAATAGAAAAAAATCTACGTTTCTCACTCCCCTGAACTGTGCCCTAAAGGCTTTGATTTTTGCGTTGAAT
>Ga0314772_1000331_pt1 | contig 26489 bp, 50 predicted proteins | sample MetaGCBIW2018_FD_204520 | JGI IMG/M metagenome (GOLD analysis project Ga0314772, IMG submission 204520) | Cryopeg brine microbial communities from Beaufort Sea near Barrow, Alaska, United States - CBIW 2018 | ecosystem: Environmental > Aquatic > Marine > Coastal | place: USA: Alaska | collected... | reverse complement strand
GACTGCAGGCTGTGTCATTCCGGAATTGACCAGCTGCAGAACCCGTTTGCGCCGCTCAATTATCGCGGTCGACGGTCCATCGAGAGAGCGCGGCGGGACGAAGTATGTGCCCCGATGGCCAGAACCTCGCGCCTCGACCAGCATGGCCCGACCGAGCGCGTCCTCAACCGCTGGCGATATGCGCGCCTGTGAGAATGCAGGGATCATGGCGACACCTGCTGGGCACGTTCCGCCCGGGCACGCAGCACTTCGATCAGGCGAGTCTGCTGTGCGATGCCGAATTCCCCGTCCTCCGGGGTCGCGGCCAGCTTCAGGTGGTGGAACCGCGCCTTGCAGTCGGCGGCGTCGATGCCGAGGTCCAGCGCGACGGCCCCAAGCTTTAATCCGCGAGCAAGGCCGGTGACCAGATCGAGATCGATGCCGGGCGACCATGGGGCGACATAGCCGAGAGTGTTCAGCCAGGCGTTTACTTCACGGTGCCAGATCGGCGCGGCGTCAGGCGGCAGAATGGCTGGCGAAGCCTTCGGTGTCGGCACCGGTGCGGGCTCCTCTGGCACGTCGTCCAGATCGACTTGCCCCCGCGCCCGGTCAGCCCGATCGCTCAAGTGCAGCTTCAGCCGTGATGAGACGGCGCCGTGTGTGCGCCCGATCTGCGGCGCGATGACTTTGGAAACACCGTTAGTCGACATTTCGGGGTGTGCCTTGACGCCCGCGATAATTGCGTCGTCATCGGCGTTGGTCCACGGCTCGCCGTTTTTACTCGCACGCTCCATCGACCGGGGGCCTTGGGGTGCAGACGGTTCGGGGATCGGTGCGGCTAATTCTGCCGCGCCTTGACGGACGAAGGTTGCGACTGAATCCACCGGTGCCGGATCATCCCAGATTTGCCGCGTGACGGGCAGGTCGGCCAACCGGGCGGAAACCGAATTCGGGTCGGCCGGAGGATCGGCACGGACCTGAACGGGTGCCGATGCCGGTGTCGGGAACAGCGGAAAGCTGATCGAGGGGCCTGCGGTCAGATCAATCCTCACCGGTTCGTCGCACGCCATATCACCGGCTGCGTTTGCGATGGCGTCTATTGTCCCGGCTAGGCCGCGGAGATCGGAAACGCTCATGCGTGTCAGGTCGAAGGTGCGCGGGGAAGTGGTCATTGCTGGCGATCCTCAATCATTTTGCTAAAAAACTTTTGCATCGGGACCAGCCGTGAGGCGGTCCACTCAAGGCCAACACCGGCCCCGATAAGCAGTGCGATAAGCGCGGTGACGATCCACAACGCGGGATAGACAACGACCTTCATTTGTTGCTCCCCATGAAGTCGAGGTAGCTTTGGCCGTGCATCATGGCGGCAAGCGTGGTGGTGTCGCCGGATGGGGCGTTCGTGCCCTGCCACCAGTTCAAAGCCGTCTGGTACCGGACGCCATAGACGACCGAGACTTCCTCAGCGTTGCGGTAGTTCGTGTGCAGAAATTGCGCGAAGCGATGCTTGAAAAATACTCTGAACCCGCGCGGGTCAATAACTTTTGATAAAGACATTTGAGATGTTCCGTTCCTATGTTTCTGGTGTGATGCAGAAACTGGAACATTGTTTTGATGAGTGCAGGCGGGGGTCATGGCGTGGCCCCCGCTTTTTCGTCGGGGGTGGGGATCCGGCGGGCACGCTCGCGCGCGATACCGTCACGGATCATCTGCTCTGTTTCTGGCCAAACCCTACGACCAGCCCGCAGACGCTCTACCAGCTTGCCATTCTTGGCGAGAAGGAAGCCGACCCGATGCTCGGAAAGCCCCGTCTCGCTCAAAAACTTCTCAATTTCTTTGATGATTGGTTGTGTCATGATGGACAAATTACACGCTTTAGCGTGCAAGTCAACACACGCTATTACGTTCAAGCACGACACGTGGGTGCGTGCTAAAGAATCGGCATGACAGAAACTTGGCTAGATCGGCTCCATGAGGCCTTAAAGAGCGACAATCGCTCACTTCGGGCGATTAGTATCGAAGCGAAATGTGGTCCGAACTTCCTTCAGCAGCTACTCAAGGACGGTAAGGAGCCGGGCGCGGATAGGTTGGCGAGGATACTAGATGTTCTGGGCCGCGAAACCTCACTTTACGTCCTTACCGGCATTCACATGACTGAGGAGGACCGTGAGTTTTTGGAGATCATCACCCGCCTGAAGGGGGAGGTGAAAGCCGACGGCATGCGCTTTCTTCGGTCAATTCAAGCTGGCGCAGGCGATCGAGGGCCAACCGACGATGAGCAGGACTGAGCGCCCACCAGATTTCAAGCATTTCCAAAACGTCCCGCATAACCCACCCCATGTTCTTGCTCTGTTCACACTGGCGACCGAGGTGAGTCGGGTCAAGGGCGGGGCGGATGAGGTGGGAGGGGCTTCCGCCAGCAGAGACGGCGCGGTGATCGTGGCAGGAGGTAACGTTTGATGGACGAGAAGAACATACTGGAACGCGTCACCCGGCTCGAGCAGGCGATTGTCTCAGGACGCCAGGTCAATGAGGTGATCTTTCGCGAAATTATAAGTCTGAATGTCAATGTCCTATCGGTATCCTCGGCAGTCCTGATGAGGGACGAGGATATGGTTCAGAAGCACCTTGAGCAAGCGCTGGATCGAACGAAGACCCTACAGAAGCTTTTGACGATCGCGAACCCCGATTTCCACCCGCGCCCAACCGCCGACTCCGTGGAAGGTGACAGTGATGAGTGAGAACGTCGTTCCCTTTCCTAACACCACCGACATTGAGAGAGTCCTTAAAGGCTTGAAAACCGGCGGTGGAAGTGGCACCTTTAATGGCATGGAAATCAGGCTGGATCATCTCGAGAAACGGATGGATCGCGTCGAGGATAAGCTCGACGTCCTGACCGTGATGGTTGCGCGCATCGAAGGCAAGCTTGACGCCAAGGTAGACTACAAGTGGGCCTTGGCGATCACCACGGCCATTATTCTAATCATGTTGCGCGCAGAGATATTCGCCATGATCGCGGCGATTTCCTAGGACCGTTCTGTCTGCTCCGACCACATCACCGGCAGCAACCCGAACAACAGCCACGTGCGCCGCCTGATGCGATATGTAACGCCGAACCCCGGCACTACTTCGAACGTCTCTCTTACGCTCAGCATTGATATCTCCCAGCCCGCCTCGCGCGGGTTTTTCATTACGGCTGGACTCAGTGCCCGGCGATCGCCACGCTGCTGTAAGTGGATTCGGGTCAAGGAGAGACAGCTATGCCGGAAGAAACTGAAGCCGAAGCTCTGAGGGCTTTTCTCTTGGACCTGCTGATCAGCACATCGGGTGTATTGCTGAGCACCCCGGATGGGCGTGAGGTGGTCGCAGTTGGCTACGAAGAGCAAGCCCACTCAGCGCACCCAGCCGTGGCCATAGTGCTGCGCGTGGCGGCGAGGAAGGTCAGAGGTGAGTGAGGCGGTCAAGGAATCGGCGGGTGATGTGACATGACACCTGAGGAACGCATTGTGCATCTGGAGCGCCAGATGATCGAGACCCGCAGGGCTGCCATCGCGATAATCATGGGGATGGCCGAAGGAGTAGCGCCGACGCCGGAAGGCCGAGAGAAGCTGGCTCAGGGGTTCGATGAGGCGGCTGAGGGCAGCGAGGGCGAGATTGCCCGGCTGGCACGGCTCGCGGCAGGGGCGTTGAGGGAGCGGTGAGCGTGGTGGGGGGAAGGTGTGATGCCAAAATATGTTGAAAGGAATCCGACATGAAGATCACGATGTTCGATATCTCCGGCGTTCTGTATTCGGAAGGGCCCGGGTGGGTGGTCGATATCAAGATGAAAGTGCTGCCGACCGATCGCCAGTACCCTCACGAGGTTTCGTTGCGGGTCCGGTTCAAAGGTAACAAGTCCGAAACCTTTGCAGACATTGAGCAGAGAGCCCTAGCCGAAGCAGTACAGGTTCTATCTCAGACCAGCAGTAGCCTGCACGGCGCAACTCCTGATTCACTGAGAGAAGACATTGATCGACAAGCACGGGCGAAAGCAGATGCGCTAAACGCAGCATTTGCAGTGGACTTGGATTCGGCCATGCGGGGGGAGTAGGCGGCAGGTCGCCCGCGAACCCCCACTGCGCCAGAAACGCGATCTCGCCGGTGAGTCCCCGCCCTTGGGCGTAACTTTCAGTGATCGACATCACCATCCTTCCAGCTTAGCCCATACGGCCAGCGCGAGCGCCACGATGGATAGCCCGAAACCGAAGACAGACCGGCGGTATGCACGTCTGATTTCGCGCAGCCGCCACGCTGCATAGTCCGCGTCGGACATCGCCTGAATCTCCCCGTCCACCATCACCCCCTCATCACCCGCCCCCGTGGCGGGTTTTTCTTTGCCCACTGTAGCAGGTGATTCGGGCGGGTGCAAATAATTGCACGCTTTGGCGTGTTTTTAGTATTGTGCTGCACGCCAAAGCGTGCAATTATCCTCCCCAAGGCACACCGCCAAGGAGGACGAACAGATGACCAGCACCCGCACACTCACCGCCCTAGCCGCCGCTGCATCCCTCGCAGCCTGCACGGCCACGCCCGAAATGATCGCTGCGCAGAAGGATCGCTGCACGCAAGTCGGTTACGCCCCCGGCACCGTGGATCACGCGCACTGCACGGAGCGCGGAACGGCGCAACAGCAGAGCGCCCAGAACGCCGCCGCTGCCAGCACAGCAAACGCCATCATCTGGCACGCAATCTGGAACTGAACGCAACCCGGTCCAATCGAAAGGAAATGAGCCATGAGCACCCCTGTAACCGCCTTTCAGGTCTGGGCAGATTTCGGCTTTGTCGGCACCGCGAACCACGGAGATTTCAGCGTCTCGTTTGACGACGCCGTGGATCAGTACGTCGAGGCCCGCCGCAACGGCTATGACGCCATCGTCTGGCGTCTCGACACGCCACAGGCTGGGCAAGCCGGGATGATGTCCGACGTGACTGACCACGCCGACGATCTGGTCCGGCAATGGCACGATGGGCGCGGCGACGAATACCCGGAGTGGTTGGCCGATGTGCCGTCCATCGCCGCAGAATGATCGGCCTTCGCTCTATGACGCCCGCTGAAGTGGCGATCGTCGCCAGCCTGAACTCGAAAGGAATCGCAATGGACGTGTCACTCACCCCGATCACACCGCAGGACGCGCTATCAACCGCGTTATCTCATATCGGCGCAGTCGTCGCATGTGGCTTGCAGGCCATCCCTGACGACATCGACAGAGAGCATCTGGTGCAAGCCCACGCGATACTGACGCAACTGTCACGCTCGCAGAGGGCCGCGACATGACCCGCCCTGACGACGCTTTCCGCCGCTCCGAAGGTGCAGGTGAATATCAGATCAAGGACATTTTCACCGCGAGAGACGTGCGCAATTGGGAGCGTCGCCGCAAATCAATGTGGGCGATCCTCGCATTCTCGGCCTGCCTCGCCTTCGCGGCAGTCGCGCTGGCCGAAGTGCCGCCGCCGTATCCTGTTGCCCCCGATGCCGTCTGCCCCACACCCGCCTGCTGAGAGGAACGAACCGATGAACGATATGACCGTTACTGAGCCTGGCACAGCGGTTGCTCTGCCCGCACCGAATGCGCTTGAGGCCTTGCTCAAGGATGAAAGGGCATCCGCAGACTACCTTGCCCGAATTATTGCCGCTGGTGACGCCGAGTTTGCCGCACTGGACGCCACGACTGCTAAAGGTCGTGCCGCGCACATCGCTCTGGCGACAAAGGCCAGCAAGACGCGCGCCGAAGTTACGCGGCAAAGCAAGGCGCTCACAGAACGTCAACGTGCAGAAATTACATCCGTGAACGCTGGCCGAAAGATTTTCGAGGATGGCCTTGCCGAGGCGCGTGACAGATGGCGTCAGCCCGTCACCGATTGGGAGGCCGCTGAGGAAGCGCGGGTGGAAAAACACAAGCTTGCGCTGGACGTGTTTGACCTGAATCGCGCCGACGCCAATTCGACAACCGAACAAGTGCGGCAGGTTCGGGATGATGTCTACGCCATACTGACCGGCCCCGAATGGGACGAATTTCAACCCATTGCCGAGGCCAAGAAGGTAACGGCCATGAACCATTTCAACACGCTGCTAGCCGCGGCTGAGAAGCGCGACGCCGATGCATCCGAGCTGGCGCAACTGCGCGCTGAGGCGGAAGAGCGCGCCCGGAAGGATGCCGAGGAAGCTGCAGCAAAAGCAGAGGCTGACCGGCTGGCTGCTGAACAGGCAGAGCGAGAGCGCATAGTGGCTGAGAAGGTCGAGGCGGATCGGATTTCGGCGGAACGTGCCGAGGCCGCCCGGGCCGAAGCCATCGAACGTGCGCGCGTCGAAGCACAGGAAGCGGCGAAGAAAACCGCCGCCGAGGTCGAGTCACGCCACGCCCGCGAACTGGCCGAGGCCGAGGCCCGCGAGGAAGCGGCGGCCCAGCGGGAGCGCGACCGGCTTAACGATGAGCGCAAGGCCGAGGCAGCAGCCCGCGCCAAGCGTGAGAAGGACAAGGCCCACCGCGCCCGGGCAAGCTCGGAAATCAGCGATGCCGTCGCCACGATGTTCGACTCCGACATTGCGACGATGGTGGGTGACCGGGTGGCTGCTGCTCTGCTGGACGGGAAAATTCCCCACACTGTGGTGATGCTATGAACGCCCACACCCGCCCCCCGCATATCACCTATCACGCCAACTTGGAGCAGGGGAGCGATGCTTGGTTGGAAGCCCGCCGCGGCATCCTGACCGCCAGCGAAATGAAGCTGATCCTGACGCCGACGCTCAAAGTCGCGAATAACGACAAGACGCGCACGCACCTTTGGGAATTGCTTGCCCAGCGGATCAGCGGGTTCGTCGAGCCCCAATATGTCGGCGACGCAATGCTGCGAGGTCAGGAGGACGAATTCTATGCGCGCCAGAAATACGCCGAACACATCGCCCCCGTCGAGGAAGTTGGCTTTATCACGAACAGCCGCTGGGGCTTCACCATCGGCTACTCGCCAGATGGTTTGGTGGGTCAGGACGGGCTGATCGAATGCAAATCCCGCGTACAGAAATATCAAATCCAGACAATCGTTGAGAACGTCACCGCCGACACCGCGCCCGACGAATACATGATGCAGTTGCAGACCGGCATGTTGGTCTCAGAACGCAAGTGGATCGACTTCATCAGCTATTCCGGTGGCCTGCCGATGGCTGTGATCCGCGTCTACCCAGACCCGGTCATTCAGGAAGCGATCATCGAGGCTGCGACCGAATTCGAAATGAAAATCGAAAAGAACCGGGGCGCGTTCCATGCCGCATTCAGCAGCGGTGCGCGCCTCTATCCGACCGAGCGGACTATATATGAGGACATTTCGGTATGACAATCATCAGGGTATTGGATTTCGAAACCACCGGCACAGAGCCACCGGCGCAGGTTTGCGAGGTTGGCATTTGCGATCTAGACCTTGAAACGAAAGTCGTCGCACCGTTCCGTTCTTGGCTGTGCGGCGCCTCCGAAATGCCGCCCGAGGTTCGCGCGGTGCATCACATCGCGCTGCATGAGTGCGAGGGAAAGGCCGAATTCAGCCAGGCGCAGGCCGAGGCGTTTATGGATGAAGGGCAGCCCGCCGCACTGGCAGCGCATAATGCCGAGTTCGAGACCAAGTTTTTCAAGCCGACGATCCCGGTGATCTGCACCTACAAGGCCGCACTGCGCGCTTGGCCCGATGCGCCGAGCCACAGCAACGGCGCGCTGCGCTACTGGCTTGAGGATCAAGGACTGATCGCGCCCGATCATGCTCTGACCCTGCCAGCACATCGCGCGGGGCCGGATGCCTATGTCACCGCGCACGTCCTTCTGGCCCTATTCAACGCCGGTCACACCGGGCGCGAAATGGTCGCGTGGTCCAAAGAGCCGCGCCTCTTGCCAACCTGCCCCATCGGTAAGTTTCGCGGTAAGCCGTGGTCTGAAGTCGAAGCAGGCTTTCTGGGCTGGATGCTGAGACAGCCAACAATGGAGACCGATTTGAAGTGGAACGCGGAGCGCGAAATCGCCCGCCGCAGCAATGAAGGATTGTCAGAATGACCGACCTGTCCAAAACTATCGCACCGAAATCCGACCAGCTGAACAGCGACGACCTGATCGGCGGGCCAATCACGATCACTCTCACCCGCGTGTCGGCCAACGAAGGAACGCCTGAACAGCCGATCAACGTGTTCTTTGAGGGCGACGGCGGGAAGCCATATCGCCCCGGCAAGTCGATGCGCCGCGTCTTGGTGCATGTCTGGGGTAAGGATGGGGCCAGTTATGTCGGGCGATCCATGACGCTATATCGCGATCCAGACGTGCAGTTTGGCGGCCTGAAGGTCGGCGGCACCCGGATCAGCCATATGAGCCACATCGATAAGGCTCAGACGATGGCGCTGACGGCAACGAAGGCAAGCCGCAAGCCGTTCACCGTAAAGCCGCTGGTTGATGCGCCTGTGAAGGTTGCCCCGGTCGATGCCGATCGCATCATTGAGAGCGCAAAGGCCGCAGCTAAAAAGGGCAAGGCTGAATTCCTCGCGTTCTACAACAGCGCGGAGGGGAAGTCTGGCCGGGACATCATGAAGTCGCACATGGCTGAATTCAAAACTCTGTCCGATGCTGCCGACGCGGCGAAGGATGAAGACCCTTTCGGCCTCCCGCCGCTGGACGACGAGCCGCGCCTCACCCCCGAGGAAGAGGCAGCTATCCAGCGCAAGATTGACGAGCAGAACGCCGGGGAAACACAGTGAACTTGCCACACGGATATGATGACTGGCGGCTTGCTGGCCCCGACGATGACCACACCGATTGCGAGCATTGCGGGAATACCGGAGAGCGCGAGTGCCCCGAATGCGGCGGGGGCGGGTGCATCCATTGCGATGATGACGGCGCGCTACCGTGCGAATGCAAGGAACAGGCGGCAGATGATGCCGATGGATTGGGCGACTGGCGGTACGAGCAAAGCCGGGACAGGGAGATGGACAATGAGTGAACCGATGCTGAGAAGCCCAATAGAAACCAAGGACAAAGCCAATGACAGATAACGTAACACAACTACACGACCCAGAATCAGGCGTAGTGAAGTTCGGCGTTCGACCCGCCGGTTACACGGCTATCGTTGATGGACGCGAGATCAATAAAATCCGCGTATGGGAGCGAGGCGATCAGATCACTATCCTTCTCGACAGCCGCTTTGCCATTGATGTGCCCCGAGAATTATCCGGCGCTGTGTGCTGGATGATCGCAAATTCTCTCGCCATCGGCTCAGGTTACTCGCACGTCGGGGCCACAAGTATGGGCCGCCCCTTCGCACCGGAGGTTATTGGCGGGGATGGTAAGCCCGACATAACTGGCGGTGGTGCACAGCCGCGACAGGGCGATGGGCAATGAGTAATTGGAACACGCGAAAGGGCGCGAAATGAAATCCAACCTGATCGACATTGAGGCGCGGCTTATCCACGAGACAGAGCGCGCTTGGCTGCTGGATACCGGCGGCGATGAAAACACATGGATACCGAAATCCGCTGCGGAGTTTGACGGGGAAACGCTGACCCTGCCCGAACCGCTGGCGCTGGAAAAGGGGCTGATTTGACATGACACATGACATTACACCCGAAGCGGTTGAGGTGTTGGCCAAACGATTACACACCGACAACGGCTTCCTAAGTGCCGCACAACTTGCCGCGTCTACGCCCTTGGAAGACCTGCCGAGCGCAAATGAGTTAGAAGATATTTGCCCAGAAGATGCGACGCTAGGCGATTATCCAATAATTCTTGGGCGAGGTGATTACCCGACGCTTCGGCAAATTGTGGACAAGGAAAGGTGGCTGATGTGTGACGCCGCAGCCAGCCTCCGCGCCCTATCCGCCCGCATAGCCGAGCTGGAAAAGGGGCTGATCTGATGTGTGACAGCAGAGAGGTCACCGCGCTGGATGCCATCAAAGCGGCTGATGAACTGGCAGAGGCTGCAAATACGCTCATGTCTCAATGTGAGGACGGAGACGGATATACGAATGGTGCCGCAATCAATCTAGATTGCGCTATAGCCGCCTACCGCAAAGCACGGGGATCAAGCCATGAGTGACAGCAGAGAGGTAAGCGCGCTGCTTGATTGGATTGCGCGGCTCATCGCCGAGCGTGACAGCGCCCGCGCCGAACTGGACCGGCTGAGAGGGGCAAGCCATGACTGACCTGCGCGAGACGATCCTGACCGCCATGGACAGCGTACACGATATGGACACGACGCATGGCGATTACGCCGACGCGATCATTGCCGCGCTGACCGGCTGGCAGGATATCAGCACAGCCCCGAAGGATGGGTTGCCCGTCTTGCTTTGGGCGGAATGCGACGGATGGCCGGGCAAATCCTCCCGCGTCGTGGGGGCGTTCCACAGTGGGGCTTGGAGAATTTGCGGCCCGGTAATGGGTGAACCGTCTGGCGACGGCAAAGAGCGTCAATGGCTTGGTGAGGTTGTGCCAAAAAAGTGGAGCCCGCTCCCCCCTCCCCCGGAGGCCAGCCATGACTGAAAACACAGCCCGGGCGATCCGCTTCCGATACACCAACTGGCAGGGGAAAACGGCGATGCGATTTGCCACACCGAAGCGGCTCATGTTCACCGCCACCAAATACCACCCCGAGCGGTGCTGGATCATGCGCGCGTTCTGCCACGACAAAGGCGAGATTCGGAATTTCGCGCTGGGTGATTGCGTGTTTGTTAGCGACGCAAAGGCCACGCTGCGGGCGATGGCGGATAGGAGGGATATGTGATGGATCTGTTTTTCGCCATGGTATGGGGCGGCGGGGTGGTCACAATGCCGAAGCACAAGGTCCACCTGATCGAGCGCATATTCTGGCCGATAGCTTTGGGGCGATTCCTGCACTCACTTGCTCGCGCGCATATAGACCGGGAGGATGAGACATGACCACCCACCGGCCAACACCAATCGACAAGGCAATCGCCGCCAAAGAAGCGTTTGAGCGCGCCGGTCATCCAGTCCAGCGTGTGACGGTAGACGGGAAGGCAATCAGCGTGTTTTTTCATGGCGATGAAGGCAACCCAGCGACAAACCTAGACCTGATGGACATGAAGCTGAGATGAAACGCGATATGCCCAGATATATCACCGACCTGAAAGGCGCATTGTATTTTCGCCGTCGGGGATGGGACACCGTGCGGATCAAATCGGCATTCGGAACGCCCGAGTTCTGGGCGGAATACGCGATGATCCAAAAAGGTACAGCGCCAGCGCCGAAGGGCATGACGTTCACTGCGTTAATCGGCAGTTATCGACGGTCGGAGCGGTATACCGCATTGAAGCCCCGCACCCGCCGGGACTACGACGGCATCCTCGCCAACATCGAGGCCCGTCTGGGGAGTGCAAGGCCGGATGGTCTGGCCCGTAAGCATGTGATTGCCCTGCGCGACAGCAACGCCGAAACCGTTCGATTTGCGAACTATGTGGTGCAGGTCATCCGAATACTGATGGAACACGCCATAGACATTGGCATGGTCAAAGAAAACCCCGCAAAGGGCGTGAAGCTCTTGAAAAGCAAGGCAGAGCCGCGCAAGCCATGGCCCGCCGATACAGTGAATGAATTTCGCAGTGCCTATGAGTACGATGCTCGAGAGCGGCTACTGTTTGAACTGCTGATCGGCACCGGCCAGAGGATAGGCGATGTGCTGCGGATGCAATGGGGGCATATCGACGGCGACGGGATCAACGTGACGCAGGGCAAGACCGGAAAGCCTCTATGGGTGCCGTTCACGCCGCACCTTCGCGCCGCCCTAGCCGCTGCCCCACGCCGCAACCTAACGATCCTGACGCGCTTCGATGGGCGCAAGGCATGGGCATACCGTGGTGCCGCCGACGCCATGATGACAGCCCGCCGCGCCATCGGGGCCGAAGCCTATGACATTCACAGCCTGCGCCATACCGCCGCGTCTGAACTGGCGCTTGCAGGCTGCACCGATGAACTGATCGCCGCCGTGACAGGCCAGTCAATGGCGATGGTAGCACGATACACAGCAACCGCCCGGCAGAAGGTCCGGGCCATCAAAGCGCAAGGGAAACGGGAATAGTTTCGATTGCCCGTTGACATGTGACTAGTCACGGTTTAGGTATAGGATATGGAAACGCAAACGGTAGACAAGATCATGAGCCACACAATAGCGCGCAGCACTGAACTTAATAATGGAATTGGCCCGAACGCGATGAACATTAGAAAAGGAGCCACGAAGGTCATTCGCGGAAAAATGCCCGCCGCCGTGCGGAAAGAACTGATGGCAGCGGTAAAGGCCGGGTCTTTGGGGCGCCTACCTAAGAAGGGGCTGCTCCCTGAAGTATTTTTCCACCCAGACCACAAAAATGGCGCGAAGGATCGGCAAAGAATAGAAGCTGAATATTCAGCGAGGTGCATCGCTGGCGTGGTAGCATGACCGACGCCAGCCGCAAAGCCTCCGAGCGCGCCCGCAAACGCGAGTCTGGCTTGGTTCCTGTAGAGGTATGGGTGCCGCGCGACAAGGCCGACGAAATTCGTCAGATCGCGCGGGGCATGATCAAGGCGCAGGATAACCCGGAACGAACAGGGGGTGAACGGTGATTGTGCAGAGATTGTGCAGAGACGCCACTTGCGGCCACGGGGCGAACGGGGTAAATGCCATGCACCACAACAGGCTAGGCGAGTTGGCGGAGTGGTTACGCAGCGGATTGCAAATCCGAGGCGAGTGCTTGATTTCATTGCAGAATTTGCGCAGAAATCAGCGGAACACAGCCAAAACATACCGTGAATGTGCAGAGCGGATTCAGCCCGGCACAAGCCCCACCCCCGAACCAGAAGCCACACACTTAGGAGGGGAGTGGTCCCCCCGCAGAATATGGGATTATAGGCCAAAAGCCTTGCCCCGTTACATGCGCGTTCTCGGTTTGTGCAGGTTAAACAGGTCTGCGCAGGTCCAGCGAACTAAAGAGCATACCCCAAAACAGAGGAGACGGACAAATGGCGATCTGGGCGCTTTTGAATAACGACAAGGAGATCTGCCAATACAGGGCGGTGTTTGACGCGGACGCAAGGGAAGGATGCGAGGATGAGGCTGTTGATCTAGGCCTTGCCGCGCGTCTGTCGCAAGGGGTCGCCATGGCACCCGGCGCGGAGATCATTTGCTATCAGAGCGATGATTAACACCCCCGCGACCCTGCTCGATCTGGCCCGAGCCAAGGCGGCGTTCCAGCAGCGCACGATTGCAACAATACTCACGGAAGGACGCGATATGACCCCAACCGAAGCTGACCGGCAGATGAACGAAATCAGCGGGCGACGGTTGCGCGGTGAGTCCCTGCCGGATGATGCGGCAGAGTTCGCCCGGCTGCTAACGTGGCGGCGTGACAGGCTGTTTATAGTGCCACACAATACCGGAAGGACGAGACATGACTGAGACGAACCCGCGCGAACTGGTGGAGCGGCTTATGGACAGCGCACCAGATGGCAGCTTAGCCCTTGCGTCATTCGCTGAGAGGATGCTGGACCGCGCCGAGAAGGCAGAGGCCGAGGTGGAGAGGCTGCAATCAGCGATCAAGCGACAGGCGGGCGCAGCAGCAACATTGCGACAAATCACGCTTGCTGAAGTCAAGAACTTCACGGAAATGGACAGGTCAAATTACATCGCCCCGGCTGTGATAGAGGGTGAGCGTGAGGCAAACGCCCTGCTGTCCGCAGAAATTGAGAGGCTCGAAGCCCAACTTGCCGCCCACCCACCGGAAGCATCGCTCGATTACAACGTCATCCCGGACACGCCAGAACAGCGGGCACACAGGGCGCGGCACAATGCGGAGATGCGGGCGAAGTGCCCCAACATGCGCGAGATGCCGGAGGATGCGACATGACTGATGCAGAATTGTTAGATGTAGCGACAGAGTTTCGCGCAGGGATTCTTGGTGACGGCCCCGGAGATGGCATGTGCGCCGCCGTGTCGTGGCCTCTGGCCGGGTATCTGAGCGCGATGTACAATCTGCCCTGTGAGTGCGTCACAAGTGAGCATAGTGCATTATCCACAGACTACATCAACCATGTGTGGATCAAGCTGCCAGATGGCCGTGCCTTGGACGCCACTTTCGATCAGTTTTGCAGCGAGGAAAAGGTGGCAGTTTATTTGGGAAAGCCGACAGAGTTTCATACGATATCCCCAACCTGACACCCCCGCAGTTGATACGGGATTCACAACGGCTTCGGGGCGTGGTATAGGTGATGTGTTGCAGGGAACTGCCGCCGAGTGTCCTCGTTGCGCCATGCGCCAAGGTGACAGACGAAACGTGTCACCACCCGCCTTTCCGGTCGGGTGCCTTGCCGGGGATCGCGTACCCCCCGGATCAGCAACAAGCTGGCACTCGTCCCGAGACGCGGCGGCACGGAAAGTAGACGTGCTAAGCCACTAACGCGGGGCTGACATCACAGTGTGGCCGGGTGGTAAAGGATGAGAAGGCCGTACCGGGAAACCGTAGAGACAGGGTAACGACTGTCCCGCGTCTCACCGCCGATACCATTCCGCGCAGGATCGGCAGTGGTCCGATTCCCACCGGGCAAACAGCCGGTCGAGGATGGCAGCCGCCTGCCAGTCCAGTTCGTGCGCCAGCCCGCACCATGATATCCGCAGGCCCGTGACAACCCAGCACGTCGCAACCGATACCGGCCCGAGGATACGCATGACCATCGGGCGCGCCACCGGTCAGCCCACTTTGCCAGTCAGGCACCGCGCCTTGATGTAAATCACGGCCAGCCCGCCAACGCCCTCGGCTATCAGCGCCTCGAACGGAACCTCTAGCAAGCGGCACTCGGGCAGGCTCACATGGACCAGCACAGATTCCCGGTGGCACTCGACCGTCAGCGGGTTGGCCAGCAGGCAGACAACAGCGGAGAGGATCAGCATGGGGCGTCCTTTCGGGATTCACATGGGCTGGGGATGGTGGTATGGTGTGCGTGAGACGCGGTGTCCGTTTGGAAGCGATAGTGGAAAGTTTATCTGGTGAAATGTAGCTACGAGTAACCAGATGAATGAGCGCACCACGACTGGTAACGCCCAGTAGAAGCGGGTTCGATTCCCGTCCGCGTCTCACATTCCCCAGCACCTGATATAGCAGCGATACCGGCGCCGGGCGTTCATCGATCTGCGACGGCGGGTCACTTCGGCTCGCCGAACTTTGCAAGAGCCTCCCGAGCATACCGATCGATCAGGTTGTCCAGAACACCATCACCCGGCGTTAGGGCCTTCAATGCATCCGGCACACTCTGTTTCAGGTGAGCGATGACATGCACCTTGATCGTGTCGAAACCTGCTTGTGGTCCGTACCGCATGGCGCTCTCCACGCCGGTCATGATGGCCTTGTGCAGGCTGTCTTGGTGCGCCTGTTCAATGCGGATGCCAGTATAAGCTTGGAACATGCCCGCCGCCCGATTGGCAATGAAGGTCAGAATAAGCCCGAGAATTGTCAGAATTCCGGTCTGCACTTGCTCGCTGGCCAGAAGGCCCTGAATGAAATCCATGTCGGTTCCCTTTATGCTTCGTTGATGGAAAGAACGCCCTGACGGGCTGTCGGTGCGGGATTGCCGGTGAATCCTGCTGGCGCGCGAAACCCCAGCAGGCGATCGCGGGCGATCCACGTCTCGGTCACGTTGTCGGACTGGTTGCCGCCGATCACGCGCAGCGCGGAATCGCTCTGCCCGGTCAGGATGGCGACGTGACCGTTCCAGCTTTTAGTGGGATGGGTGCGCCAGAATACAGCGATGGCGCCGGTGACAGCCTCACAGGCCTTGCCGTATTCCAGCCATGCGCGCGCCCCGAGACGATTGAAGGCCTGCGGCTCCTGTGGCGCGCCCCGAGCCATGCAATGCGCGACAAACAGTCCGCACCAGGGCACATCATCGCCGGGATACCACTGGTCGAGATCGCGCGCCCAACCCATGATGGCCGGGTTGTTCGCCGCGCCGGGAACTTCCCGCGTACCCAGCAGGGCCCGGGCCTCCGACAGCCATGCCGGATCATGTCCAAAAGCTTCGGGCAACGGCGCGCGCTTCGCGGTTTCGGCCCAGAGCGCGGTCAGAGTCAGCTCCCCCGGGAACGATCGCGCGCGATATCCATGAGCCGCTTTGAACCGGGTCATTGCGCTTTCGGTGGCGGAGCCGGTGACCCCGTCGAGTTGGCCGGCGTAATAGCCGAGATCCGCCAGCCGCCCTTGCGTCGTGCGGATCAAGTCGCGTGTAAAGGTCATGTGTTTTCCCCATGGCAAAAGGCCCCGCTGGCGAGGCATTGTCGGTTGCATTTGTCGGTGATTCAGCCGCGCTGACTGCGGATCAGTTCGGTTGTCAGGTCGCGCATCTGTTCCGTCGCGCGGCTGATCTCCCGCGCTGCGTTTTCCGTCGCTGCCGTGTTGCGCTCTATGGAAGTGGTGAGCGCCCGAGCGTCCTTACCGTCAATCAGTGCGCCCGCGACCTCAAGCCGCTGTTTCGGCTCTTCCGGCTTTGGCCGTGCCTTACGCCACCCCACCATGATGCCAAGGCCGGTAACGATCACGAGGAAACTATTGGACAGGCGCTCGACCCATTCGGGATTTGTCAGCCATTCCCGCATCACGCCTCCCGAACGCGCCGCACGTCGTGGACGCTTCGGGACACATTAACCAGCTCAAGAATTACAAAGGACGAATAGGCCACAACAGCGGACCATGCCCCGCCGGAATAGATCGCAGTCATTACAAACCCGAGGCAATATTGCGCCCAGAATAGCACCCCGACCAGAGACGCCGCCGCCCGGAAATGGGGCGAGAACCGGAACGCGTGAAACGTGCCGTTTACCACCAGCGCCAGCAGCCGAACAATGGCGCAGGCCAGAACGATTGCCGCCCATGTTGGCTGGTCTGCCCAATATGCGACCTGCGCAAAGGACGGTGACGCCAGAAACATGTCCGGTTGCAGCTTGAACGCCAGCCCCATGCCTATCGTTGGCCAGAGCATAAGCCACTCGGACACACGCATCGGGAAGTGATCGGCGATCCCGCGATATACTCGCAGGACTACCATTTGGACAAATCCATGCCGATTCCTATCTGTCGGTGGGGTTAGCCACGGGGTTACGGGTGCCAGCCCTGCCCCGTGGCGATTGGTGGGTTCGCGATCAAACGCCCTCGTCCGAACGCAGCACTTCAGCGATGTTCAGGGCGTTTGAAATGATCCCATCGACGCCCATGTCGGCCAAAGCGTTGGCAGTAACGGCACTGTCCACCGTCCAAGCCATGACCTTCAGGCCCAGACCGTGCGCGTATCTCACTTCCGCTTCCGTGATGGACGCGTAAGCCGCTGCAACTACAACGCTGTTTGTCGCTGTTTTTAGTGTCGCAGCGGTATCAGATACGGCGTCGGTCATAGCCATTGTGAGGAACCCAAGGGCGTGTGACGGATCTTCGGCCAGTACTTTATCAAGGTTCGCTTTGATAAAGCTGTGGATCGTGACGCGCCCGGTCATTCCCGTTTCTTTGATCGAAGCCAGAACCCCCTGAACTTGCAGCAGGGTCGCTGTTGGTTTCATTTCAACATGGATGTTTGCGTCAAGCTTTTTGCAAAGCAAAAGAGCCTCATCCCATGATGGGATTCTTTCCCCAGCAAACTCAGCGCCGAACCAGCTTCCTGCATCCAGTAACTTCAACTCGGCAAGCGTCTTATCCTTGACGTTTCCCGTGCCGTCGCTGTGATCATCCACTGTTGTGTCATGGATGATGACCGCCACGTTATCGCTGGACCAGTGCATATCCATTTCGATGTTATACGTGCCGTCTCGCACCGCCGCGCGGAATGCCGCAAGCGTGTTTTCAGGCGCAACCGCACTTAGCCCCGTGTGCGCCAGACCCTCCACCGCCGCGCCGGGTCGGTTTTCGATCTGTGCCGTGCCTGATCCTTCGCCGGGGAGTTTTCCGTTGATCGTGATGGGGAAGGCTGCACCCATTTGCTGAATGTCTCTCGGGGTCGCTAGGGTCAGGGCGTCCCTTACGGTCGCAACCAATACGAGATATGAATATTGGTAATATAGAAGCTCTATATTATATGCGTAGCTGACAAAAACATTGGTTCGCGTGTCCCAATATAGACTCTGCGCACCACTACCAGTAAAGGTGAAGATCACATCTTCTGTAATGATCCACTTCCGTCTGCCCGCAAAAAGCATACTATCGGACCAAAACGTAATCGTGCGATTTGACGTTTTATAGTTCACATAGTTTCTAGTTGTGGAAGATCCTGTCCCCGGCCCAATGAGGTAAGCGTGTTGCTCTTTTATTGGGTCGAAGTAGTAAGACGGATCACCTCCGCCTACCGTGTGGGGGCAAGTAATTATCAGGACCAAAGTGGCCCCGGCCCGCCGGACGAAAGCAACATATAGGAAAGTCTGTTTCTCTAACGGTGTGAGGTCCGTATTCCAAGCCTTCACTATGAACGTTCTTGATACCATATTCAAGTAAACAGCGCGAGCGCCGGACGCCATTGTCGTATCCACTACTACCGGCTCTGTCAGAGCGTGCGTGAAATTACCTGATTTAAATATCATGTCCGCTGGAAACGTTATTGATTGGCCACTAAGATCGGGTATGTCACCGTTAGTCGAAGTCAATATTGAAATGGGGTGATTAACACCTGTGCTTTTTATTTGAGCATCAAGGATTTGCCGATTGATCTCTTCGGTTTCTGTTGCCGCAGCAATCCTGCCCCCATCATTCTCGATGACTTTTATCAGCCCGGTCTGCTTTGCGGCGCGCAGCGACCAACCCCATTTCTTCGTTACAGGGTTGTAATATATAGTTGTCGCCCGCAGCCGCCCCAGCCGAATACAGTCAGTAACACCGTTGGGAGACGTGATCCCAACAACCGCGTCTGTTGGGGTAGCCATGCCAGCAAGGTCGGCCAAAATTTGGGCCGCTGTGAAATTCTCGTCTGAGTAAAATCCGCCCCGGATATAAGCCGCCGTCCCTGTTGGACTAAACTTTATATACAAGTCTCCGTTTTCGGCCAATTCATAAATCGGGTTCAGGAAAAACAGCCCTGTGAACGCACGTTGTGGGTCATCCACTCCAACCGTGTTGTAAATCCGGGACATTTCCGTCTGTGTCGAGGAACTGTCGCGACGGTATCGGATGATCTGATTGCCACTGACAACCGAGAATTGGACATTATCTGCAACAGCGGCGCGGCCAGCCGTAACCGTCAAGTATACATCAGCTTTGCTAGTAGCAGACTCGCTGGCTGTTTCAGCCAAGCCCTGCGCGGTTACGGCACTGTCGCGGGCTGTCTCTGCCCCCTGCCGTGCTTCTAGGGCAATGGTTGCGTTGCCTTCGCTGTCCGCCAGATCCGCTGCCGCTTCGGCCCGATCCGCTGCCGCCTCTGCATCGCCGATAATGTCGATGTACGCGACCGTGGCCGGGTCGTATGGATCAACCAGGATGATATCGTTGAGATCGACCGGGCCCGCCTCGGGAACGATGACCTTGCCGACCGCAAACGTCCGCGCCTTAGCCTCGCCCTGCACCACCACAGCGACGGAATAATAGGTCGCCCGAGAACCCCGTGCGTTAGGCCACAGATCAACGTCGATATCCCCGCCCGCATCGATCGCAGCCCGCACCACGTCCGGGATGATTGTTACGTCATCGGCGGCGTCGGTGTCATAGCGCAGCAACGTGAACGCAACGTGCGCGCGCTCTGGGCTGATATCGTCGGGCAGGCTGATGCGGCCCGTGACGCGGGTTGTGGTCAATGGCATGGGTGGGATTCCTTAGGCGGCGTAAGTGGTGAAAAAGGCGTCAACCTCTGCGGCTGTCTTGCCCTGGGACGCGGCCAGATCGGCAACGAGTGGATCATTGCGGTGCGCTGCGGTCATGCGATACAGCCGCGCACGGGCGGGGAAACGGTGCGCCTCGGGCAGTGCACCCACGACGCCCAGAACACTTGCTGGCAGGGCTGTGCCGGTCGCCCATGCATCGCCCTCGGGTTCGGTGATCCAGCCTTCAGCGACAAGCCCGATCAGCAACTGCGCAAAGGTCAGGACGGGGATGCGCGGTGCCGCGGGTGCTGGTGTGACGTGCGGCGCGATATCGTTGCGCATCGACAGGGTTGCCCACTCGCGATGCCCGGGCTCGATGATTTCGGTGTGGGTGCCATCAACGCGGGCAAGGATCGTCTGGCCCGCGTCGCGCCATTCAAGGACGCTCATGTCATCACCACGGATCTTGCCGTCACTCGGTACTGGCAGGCGGTCACCGTGAGGGTTGATTCCCCGGACCCGCTTCCTTCAAGGCTAAGCAAGATACCGATTGAATCGCCAGCCGCCAGCGTCACATCCAGCGTCCCGCCCGTGACGGTTCCAAACGCATGTACAGACACGCCGTTTTTCATCACGCTAGCTTGACCTGTGCCAGCAATTGCGCATGAAAAGTAAACCTGCACAGTACAGGCAACCAGTGCCGTGAATGCCGACTGCGGGAGACTTCTTCCGGCGGCGGAATCCCCGGTGGATAGAAACTCATTGCCGAACGCTAACACGTTGCGCTGCACCATCGTGCCCGATGTGGTCCCGGCCATGGCTTTCCCGACAATCCGGGTGGCATCATCCGCACCCTCGGCAATCGCCGAAGGCTTGTCATTCAGCGACTTCACAAGGTCCGACGTGAGGGGAGCGCCGGGATCTGTTTGTTCCTCGGTGATTATCGGCCAGTCAGTCATCAGATCAACTCATATGGTTTGGTCCCGTCAGGGAATTTCAGCGTTGCGTCGACCATGAATGCGCCGCTCTCGATCTGGGCGGCGCTGGCAACGTCATAGGTCGGGTAATCGTTCGGCGTGATGTACCCAAACCGGCCATCGTAGATGTATGATTGCGCGATAACTTCGAACTCGTGACCGGCCCGCAATGGGCGCTTGGACACGACCTGCACGAGCCGGGTTTCAGGCTTGCCGGTTGGATCGGAGACAACGCGGGATGTGACCTGCAAAACGTCCGTCAGGCCGATACCGTCGTCTTTCGCATCCAGAACGATCCTGTAACGCTTGGGCGGGGTTTTCATCCGTTGCAGCACCCGACGCCCAGCAATCCGCACCGTGCGCGTGTCGCCATGGTTGAGCCAGCGCATGAAGATTTCGCTTTTCTTGGTGTCGCCGTAAGCGTTCGGTGTCTTGCTCAGGAGATCCACAAGGAACCGCTGCTGAGCGTAGTTCTCGGGCTTGGTCACGCTGTCCGTCGCCCGGACGATGACCGAATAGAACGACACCTCAGTCAGCCGGTCGTCGTCGCGATCCTCGACCGCAATTTCCTTTATGGCGCTGTTGTCATCCAAGACATAGAGCATGTCGCCATCGATGGGCCGGATCATCTTGAGCCCGATTTCCTGCGCAACATCGTCCCACCAGATGGACACGCCCAGAACCGACAGTTCACCGACCAGCTTGGCCACACCTTCGGGCTTCGGGATGTCTGTGGTCAGGCGGAAATTCCCTGCCCAACGAGACACCTCGGCTTGCCATTTGGTGAACGGGATGAACGCCGGATTGATCCCGGCATAGTCCACCAGCAACTCGCGGATCACCTCATCAACCCGCTTTTTGTATATGCTGTAGGACTGCTGGAGCGTGTCCTCTGCATCGTGGTTGGCAATCTCTGTGCCGCCTGCCCCGCGCTCTGTGATCGTGATGACGTCACCGGCCCGGGTGAACCGCACCAACTCGGAACCGATGGCTGCTGTGCCTGCCGCTGCATATTCGGAATCGCCGATGCCTGCCGGGATCAGGGTCAGTTCCATCGCTTCCTTGTCGATAACCGCCGCCAATCGCCCCTGCGTCGTCTTTGGCGCCACGGCTTTCTTGTTGTCGGCAAGGTCGAGGATGTCTTTGCCCTTGATCGATGCAGACCCGTCGTCGCCGATGGTCATTTCCGTGATGACAAAGTGGCGCGTCTTGGTGATCGTCAGTGTTCCGCCGTCAAGGTATCCCTGCACGTGGCGCACCGGACGGCCCGCGTAATAAGGCCAGCGTGCCCGCAACTTCGGCCAGAACGAACCGCGATCTGCTGGGTTGTAGCCCGGCTCGTCGGTCTGTGCCGCGCCGCTGATCCTCTCCGCCTGATACTTGTCAAAGAACCGATCGTGATAGGCAAAGTCCCGGCACCGCAGATCGATAGTTCCGCGCCGTCCAAGCGACGACAGCTTATCGTCAGCGCCGCCGATATTCACCGTCGACGTGGTGGCAGACACGCTTTCCAGCACCGGGAACATTCCAACCGGAGATCCGACCAGCGGCTTGCACAGTTGCAGCGTCAACGTCCCGCGCAGGAAGTTCTCTTGATCCTGGCAGTGGGCAAACATGTTGTAGCACTTGCGCTCGCCCGTGACACCAAGTGCTGCGGTGCATGCGCCCTGACCATAAGCCCGGTCACAATAGTCGATATCGATTTCAACATACTCGAACGGCTCACGCTGAGACATGACAGGCCACCTCGAAACTCATGCGGACCAGTTCGCCAGCTTGGGTGTATGCCGGTCGAATTTCCGCGCCGCGTTCAGGACGCCAGCAATAGGCCAGATCGCGCGGAACAGTGCGCGGGCCACCGGACCAGAAGAACGGATTGGCGTCGTTGTAATGCTTGACGAAAGCCACGGCCTCGCGCTCGAACCATTCCCGATCCATCGCGCCAAGAGTGACCCGAGTATCAGCGCCGCGCCGCAGGATACGCTGACCAAGGAATTGCCCGCCCAGCGTGTCGCCGCCCAGCACTTCCACGGTTGAGCCCCAATTTGTCGGGACGTAATCGCCGGGGATGCCCGTGGCGAACACCATCCGCTTGCCCATAGCTATGACGCCGATGGTGGGCGGTGTGCCCCCGGAAAACTGAACCCGCCACTTGACGGCAGTCTGAGCGCGCCAGATCGCCATGATCGGCCCGTTGTCGGTGGCCGCGAATGACGCCGCCAGAACCCAGCCCGCCCCGGTTTCGTAGTGAACCTCTACCGTGCTGCCAGTCGTGCCGAGATTGTGCGCGGCAATGCAGAGGCAGTCGACGGCCTGCGCTTCGCTCAGCGTGGTCACGATGCCCGCCGGAACGCTTGCCAAGGTCCAAGCGTCGAAAGTATTCCCGTCGTGCGCGTTCGGTCCCGTCGCCGCCGCGCTGCCGTAGGTCGTCGCCCCCTCGTTGAAAATGTTGCCGATCAGGACGCACGGCTTTTTGAGTTCTTCGGGGTATCCCTCGATATGGATCATCGCGAAAACACCAGCTTTCGGCCCTCGGATATCTGATCTTGAAACTGCGTGAACATCTCTTCGGCCATTCCTTTCAGCCATTCCGGCGCGTTCGGCATATCGATCAGGACATGCTGCGGGATTGGCTCTGCCGCCGGGGCTTCGGTCGCGCTGATTGATCCACCGCTTGCGGATACGCTTCCGCCGCCGGAGCCTGCCGCCTGCACCAGCCCCGTTGCTGCGATGGCCGCGATCTGGACTTTGCCGAAGGCTGCAATTCGCGCCGCCGCCGGGGGGCCAGCAATGGGGCCAAGCTCAGCCAGCGCCCGCACTTGCGCGACCGCCGTGTTTTGGATGGCTTGTGCAATCGCCTGCCCTTTGCTGATGGCGATCAATGCAAGGGCCGCGATCTTGCTCTTGCCAGAAAGCGCACTCAACAAGCCACCAACAGCATCAACCGCATTCTGTTTGGCGTTGATTTCGTGCTGTGCGGTCTGGGTTGCCAGATCCTGTGTGCGGGTCGCATATTCAGCATCCAGCGCCAACATCGCCGCCTTGTGCTCTTCCTCGCCAAGCAGCTTACGAGCGCGGTGATCGTTCAGCAGAAGTTCGCTTTCCTCGTACCAAACGTCCAAAGTCTCGCGTTCAGTCTGCAACTCAACAACAAGTCGTTCCAAGTCCCTGTTGTACTCTTTAGTTTCCTTCTTGCCTGCCGATGCGGCATCGCGCCCAGCCTTGGCGGAATTGCTCGCAGCTTTTGCCGCTGCCTTCTCGCGCTCAACTGCGGATTCACGCTCCACATCAAGCGTCCGGTCAAGTTCCCGGTTGTACTCCGCCTGACCGCGAACAAAGGAGCCGATGACCGTGCCGACCTTGCCCAAGCGGCTTTCCAGCCCGGCAACTTCGGCATCGATCCGCAAGTTATCCTTGAATTCATGCGCAGCGCGGGCAGCGTCTTTGATACTGTTGCCAGCGCGCAGGGCTGAGATTTCGGTTTGCTTTGCCGCTGCGGTGATTGCCCCGCCACCAAGCGAAGCGATAACGGCAGCGATGGCGTTCAACTCAGCCCGGACGCCGCCCATAGCGCCCGCCCAGTTGCGCGTAGCTGCTTCAGCTTGGGCTGTAGAGCCTGCTGCGTCCTCAACGCCCTTCTGAACACGAGCCGCTGCCACGTCGGCCTCAGCCAGCCGTGACACAATTTCCCGCATTTCCGGGGGGATCTTCTGCACCGACCCGTAGACGCCGATCATGTACTGGTTAAGCTGCCGGGTCGCCTCGGATATTTGCTGCGGACCCTGAGCCGTATTCAACTCCCTGATGCGCTGCATAAGCCCTGCGGCCTGAGCGCCGGTCAGCGCGAACGTGTCGGCCAGTTCGGCAATGGCAGCGTTGTAGTTATTGCTGATCGCGCCGATTTCCGCAGGGCCGTCCTCGAACAGGCCAACGAGGAATTCCAGACGGCTTGTATCGATGGACGCGATTGCAACGCTCAGGTTATCCAGCGCCTTAGATAAGGCAATCTCTTGCAGGATGTTCAGCGTATCGCGCAGGGCCTCAGCATTCAGGCCGAATTCTGCCCGCAGGTCTGTGGTTTTTGCAATGGCAAGATCAACCGAGTTGCGATAGCGCTGCACCGCGTCCGACACATCATCAAACGCGTCACTGGTTTCCTTGGCCCGATCCCGCGCGCCCAGCAGGCTCAGCGCCAACGGCCCGAGCGCACCAGCCGCAACACCGGCAAAGATGCCCAGCGTACCAAATCCCAGCAGCAAGTCGGGCAACTGGATGGATAGCGCCTGCATGTAATTGCCGGTAACGGAGCCTTGCTGTGCGACTTGGTTGAGTTGCAAGCCAAGGTTTCGGATGCCGCCTGCGCCAGAGGATGCCGCACGGTTAAGGTTCGCCGTCTGCTGTCCCGCCCGCCCAACGGACGCGCCCATCTCTGCCGACGATGATTTCAGGCGTTTCGCTGCACCGTCAGCCTTGATCGTGCTTTCGGTCAGTTCATCAAGGGCATTTTCCCCAATCAACACCTGCGAGGTGTCGATATCATAGCCAAGCGATACAATATCGGTCATTGATACCCTCGCATAAGCGAAAAAGGAAAATAGATGCGCCTGACCATGACAATCACGACGCTGGCCTTCTTGGCCGGTTGTATGTCCGATGCGCCTGTGGAGACGCCGGACCGCGCAATCCGCTCATTCAACGGATCAAGCGTGGTGGTGCAGGCAAAGGGCACGGCGCCAACCGATGCAGATACCGCACTGGCAAGGACGGCCTGCCCCGGCGCGACTTATCAGACGACGATATCAACCATCCCATCGTCGCTGATCGGCGTGACGGTCAGTGATTATCTGTTCGTCTGTAAGTAATCAGGGCTTGCCGCGCTCTTTGCGGCGTTCTTCGTTGAACCCGATTTCTTCGTGCAGGGTGGCGAGAAACTGAACATCCATCGCCTCCAGGATCGCCATGTCATCGGTGGCGATCCTCTTGCCGTTCAGTCGCAGCCAGCTTTCTATGTCTGTCGGAGACACCCTGTTTCGCTCAACACGCAGGGCGCTCAGCTTCCAGAACATGCCCCAAAGAGACCGGCCGGCATCGGGAACGGAGATTTCCGGGACGGGATGATCGGCAAGCGCGTGACGATCCGCCCGCGTCTGCCCGTTGTGATCCTTTGTGAAATATCGGATTTCATGCCTGACGGCAGCGCACAGATCCGCCGTCAGTCCTTGGTAAAATTTCCGATGTTACTCGACGCGTCCATGACCGCCCGCCCGATCCAATGGGCCGTTTCCAAGACGTACAGCGCATTCTCTGGTGTCATTTCCAGAACGCCCTTGCCGTCTTCGAACTCCTGTTTTCCCCAATCCCACGACGAGACACAGGCCGCGTATGGCTCAAGGGTGCTGCTGATCCGGCTCTTGCTCTCACCCAGCACGGCAGGCATCATTCGGCGCTCCACAACAGCGGTTGCCGCGCCGCAGTCGATATGCTTGACGTAGAACGTCACGCCGATTGGCTTGCCGGTCTTCGGGTGCTTCAGTTCCAGCGGAAATTCCCGCTCATACTGGACGATATCCGCGATACCCATCAGGTTGCGTCCACCTCAATCGGGAACTGTTCGGTCATGCCCAGCGTGAAGGTCCGCCGCACGAACTCTTCCCCGCCGCCGCCATTCGTGCCACCGCCGCCAATCACAGCGCGCGCATAGAACGTGGTCGGCGTGCCGGTCGTGGGCGT
>Ga0314772_1000322_pt1 | contig 26780 bp, 24 predicted proteins | sample MetaGCBIW2018_FD_204520 | JGI IMG/M metagenome (GOLD analysis project Ga0314772, IMG submission 204520) | Cryopeg brine microbial communities from Beaufort Sea near Barrow, Alaska, United States - CBIW 2018 | ecosystem: Environmental > Aquatic > Marine > Coastal | place: USA: Alaska | collected... | reverse complement strand
TCCCGGAATGAGCGTCAGATTTTTCGCCAAAACCCGGAGCATAGCGTTCCGCCGCCAATTGGCAGGCGCGGCTCAGGGCATCGTGGGCAACCGTAATACCCAGACGTTCGGCATCGGCTAGCAGTCGGCGCTGGTGGCGGCCCAGCAGTGCGCCACGCTGGCCCTGCATGCGAATGGTTTCAAAGAGCCCGTCACCGTAGGCCAGCCCGCGGTCATTCGCCGTCAGCCCGCCCTCTTCCGCCCATACAACATTCACCACCTGCCCGCTCCCACTTTCGATTCCTTCTCTTTTTCCGCTTCCGCTTTCGAGCCGATTTTTGCCAATAAAAAAGCCGCACCTTGAATTACCAAGGGCGGCTTTTTTATTGCCTACCGAACGTCATCGTATCAGGTATGCGATACGATGTAGTCGATGGCATTCTGAACGCTGGCCAGTTTTTCGGCTTCTTCGTCAGGAATTTCAGTTTCGAATTCCTCTTCCAACGCCATAACCAGCTCAACGGTGTCCAGTGAGTCAGCGCCCAAATCTTCAACAAAAGAAGATGAGTTCTGAACTTCGGACTCTTTAACGCCCAACTGCTCACAAACAATCTTCTTAACGCGCTCTTCAACTGTACTCATAACGTCCTCACTTTGTGTGTCAACCAAGCAACCAATTGCTGCCAGTTTAGTGTAAAGCCTAACTGCAAACAAGCAGCGGCTGTTGGTAACCAATTGTGCGCCAAGGGTTTACCGCACATGCCCGCCTGCGGGCTTAACCCATGTACATACCGCCGTTTACGTGAATGGTTTCACCCGTCACATAGGCAGCTGCATTCGATGCCAGAAACGCGACAACTGCCGCGACTTCTTCCGGCTCACCCAAACGACCCGCAGGAATAACGTTCAGCATAGCGTTACGCTGACCGTCGTCCAGTTTACGGGTCATATCAGTATCAATAAACCCTGGAGCCACACAGTTGGCAGTAATTCCACGGGCAGACATTTCTTTTGCCAGGCTTCTAGTAAACCCCTCAACACCGGCCTTGGCCGCGCAGTAGTTACCTTGACCCGCGTTGCCCATGCTGGCAACGACCGAGCTGATATTAATCACCCGGCCCCAGCGCGCTTTTGCCATGCCGCGCAGTACCGCTTTACTGGTGCGGTATACGCTGGTCAGGTTGGTTTCCAGCACATCGGCCCAGTCATCATCTTTTAAACGTAGTAAAAGATTATCACGGGTAATACCGGCATTATTGACCAGAATCAGCGGAGCGCCGGATTTTTCGGCGATCGTTTTCAGACCGTCTTCAATGTTCTTCAGGTCGGCAACGTTCATCACCAAACCGTAGCCTTTGAAGCCACCGGCCTGCAATTCGGCGCTGATCGATTCAGCACCTGCGGTGGTGGTGGCGGTACCGATTACTTCGGCACCCTGCTCTGCCAAAGCCCGGGCCACGGCTTTACCAATTCCCCGGGTAGCACCGGTAACCAGTGCAACTTTGCCTTCCAGAGACATGCAATGCTTCCTTATTCAGTACGAATTTATAGTTGAATAATCAACAGATTCAGCCCGTTATCAGGCTTTAGGAAACGCGGCCAGTGCTTTTTTCAAGCTGGCTTCGTCTTCAATATGGTATACCGCCAGGTCGCGTTCTATGCGCTTGATCAGCCCTGCCAGTACTTTTCCGCTACCGCATTCAACAGCCACTTCTACACCATTATCAACCAGAGTGCGCACCGAATCTGTCCAGAGTACCGGCGAATACAGCTGCTGCAAAAGGTTTGACTTAAGTTTAGCGGAATCTGTCTCGGCCGCGGCGTTAACATTTTGTATAACAGGCACGCGGGCGTCGCTGAACCTTACCGCGTCTAAAGCGTCTGCCAGTTCTTCAGCCGCGCCTTTCATCAGCGCACAATGTGATGGCACGCTAACCGGCAACGCCATGACTTTACGGGCGCCTTTCTCTTTACAGGCTTCAATCGCGCGATCGACAGCGGCGGTATCGCCGGCAATCACCACCTGGCCCGGGGCGTTAAAATTCACCGCCGATACCACATGCCCTTGCGCCGCACTCGCACAAGCCGCAATCACGTCGGCGGCTTCCAGGCCAAGAATTGCGGCCATTTTACCTTCACCGGCGGGCACCGCTTCTTGCATCAGTTCACCGCGCAGCCGCACCAGCTTGACTGCTTCCACAAAATCCAGGCTCTCGGCAGCAACCAGTGCGCTGTACTCACCCAGGCTATGGCCGGCGAAAAAGTCCGGCGAAACACCACCTTCTACACACCACTGGCGCCACAGAGCCACGCTCGCTGTTAGTAATGCAGGCTGGGTAATCATGGTCTGATTCAGCTCTTCAACCGGGCCTTTCTGGCACAGCTGCCACAGGTCATAACCCAACACGTTAGACGCATCGTCAAAGGTTTTGTTAATAATGGGCCAGGTCTCGGCGGCTGCAGACAACATGCCGATAGACTGAGAACCTTGGCCGGGAAAAATAAAGGCTAATTTCATAGGGCGAATCTTATCGTCTTTAAAGGTTTGCGGAAGTTAGCCAATAGTGCAAGCCAAGTCGTACACGCCAGAGTGGCTATGAGTGCTTGACCAGTACCGGGCAAAATCAATTTAGCCGCAGTGTAGCCTATGCGCCAGGCCAGCGCAGGTTCTACGCCCTGATCATAACAGGATTTCATCAAGCCGTTCGTTAATGCGCCGGGGTACCTCGCACTCAACCTCACGCACTGCCAGGCGAACCGCTGCCAGCACAGCACGCTCATTGGCATTACCGTGGCTTTTAACCACCACTCCCTGAAGGCCAAGCAAACTGGCTCCGTTATGACGCGACGGATCAATTAGCCGCAACAGTTTCCGCAGCAGCGGCTTGGCCAGCAAGCCCACGAAACGCCCATACAGCGAGCGAGTGAACGCCTGCTCCAACAGCTCAATTAACAGCCCGGCCACACCTTCGCCGGTTTTCAGAGCGATATTACCCACAAAACCGTCGCACACCACTACATCGGCAACATCACGGAACAGATCACTGCCCTCCACATAGCCAATGTAGTTAATGGTATCGCTCTGGGCCAGTAAGTGAGATGCAAGACGCACCTGTTCATTGCCTTTGACCTCTTCTTCACCCACATTTAAAAGTGCCACACGGGGTTCAGACTTACCGGCTACAGCGGTGGCCAATAAAGACCCCATAAACGCGTACTGGTAAAGATTTTCAGCACTGGCGTCCACGTTGGCGCCCAGGTCTAGCACGTGGCAGCAACCCCTTAACGACGGTATAAGTTTAGCGATCGCAGGGCGCTCGATACCCGGATACATGCCAATGATACTGCGCCCAAAACCCATCAGAGCTCCGGTGTTGCCGGCACTAACGCAACCGCCGGCTTTGCCCTCGGCGACCAGGCGCACAGCCACCGCCATCGACGAATTTCGCCTGTGGCGCAGGGCGAACGACGGGCGGTCATTCATTCGCACCACGTCAGCCGCTTCCTCAATACGGATGCGGCTGTGGCCCTGTGGCGCGCTCTTTAACAACAAAGCCTCAAGCTCACTCCGGATTCCCACCAGAATGATGCTCAAGGCTTTATTTTCGTGCACTGCCTGAACCGCCGCCGAAACAGTCACCGCAGGCCCACGATCACCGCTCATGGCGTCGATCGCAATTGTGACAGGCTTCACCGTGTGTGTTTCAGGCATAGATCAAAGCCATTCCGTAACGGAATTACTCGTCGCGCGCTTCAATTACCTGCTTACCACGATAGAAGCCGTCAGGCGACACGTGGTGGCGGCGATGTACTTCACCAGTAGTTACGTCGGTAGACAGCGCAGTGGCGCTCAGCGCGTCGTGTGAACGACGCATGCCACGCCTGGAACGGGTTTTACGACTCTTCTGTACAGCCATGGTTCAACTCCTGACCTGTAAACGCAATCCTGAGCTAAAAAGCTGCAAGTCATGCGTATGGTTATTAATGAAAATGAAATGCGCTGAAAACGGATTTTGAAACAATAGTTCGAAAACACAGTTCAAAAGAAGCTTTCAGTGCTTCGTGTTCTTAAGACCCGCCAGCACACTGAACGGATTCTCGGCGGATTTCCCGGCCGGCTCTTCTGCATTGCCGCCAGGCTCCAGGGCTTCAAGATCTTCCCGCGCCGGGCACTCGTCGCGTTCATGGAGCGGGAACGGCGGCAGCACCAACAACAGCTCGTCTTCAACCATAAACCAGAGGTTCGCGTTGAAGTCGTTTGTCAAAAACGGTTCAAGGCTCTGCGGTAGCCTTTGCGCCTGCTCGTCGCTGGTTACTAACCCCAGCTCAAAGTGTGAACGCAACGTTACCTGCATTGGCCCCATGCAACGCTGACACTGCAGCTGTACCGGAGCCGCCAGCTCTCCACTTACGACACGGCGACGTTCAGGATCCATCCGAAAGGACAGACGAACGCTGCAAACGGCGTTGTCATCCAGGCCCATAACGGCCTCGCGGAAACGCAGTAAAGCCCCAGTAGGCACTTCGCCTTCCAGAACCGTATGCTGTTCCGCCAACTTGTATGGATCGACGGATTTGGGTAGCTTGGGATTTATCGCATTTGACATAGGCGCGCAATTCTAGGGGCGACATGGCCCCGTGTCAAAGACTTCGTCGGCTTTTGGCCGAGTTTTACAGATAGCCTAACAAGGATACACCATGGTAAACGCATCTTTGCCCCGCAGCGACCACGCCAAGCAAACCGACAATGACGCTGGGCCCACCCTGGTGCTGGCGTCATCTTCACCTTGGCGGCGGGAGCTGCTTCAGCGCCTGGGCCTGAATTTCGACTGTGCCAGCCCAAACATTGATGAAAGCCCGGCCAGCGGCGAAGCACCGCAAGAACTGGCGTTGCGCCTGGCCCGGCAAAAAGCCGAAGCCCTGGCTGAACAATACCCGCACCACTGGATTATCGGCTCGGACCAGGTCGCCTGCCTGGCCAATGGCGAACCTCTCGACAAACCCGGAACACACAGCAATGCCGTGAGCCAGCTCACCCGCAGCAGTGGGCAACAGGTGTCCTTTTATACCAGCCTGTATTTATTAGACAGTTCTAACGGTGCCAGCCAGCAGCATTGTGAGCCATTCAACGTGCAGTTCCGCTCCCTGAGCCTGGCGGAAATAGAAGCCTATTTGCAGCGCGAGCAACCCTACCAGTGCGCTGGCGCCTTTATGATGGAAGGCCTCGGAATCACTTTGTTCGACAGCCTGCAGGGCCAAGACCCGAACGCGCTTATTGGTCTGCCCCTGATTGCTCTCAACCGAATGCTCATTAACTGGCACTACAACCCGCTGCTGCAAAACGCCCGCTGCTAGCGCGTAAGCGCCAACGTATTAACGTAGCCTTTTAACTCAACTCTGGTTAACGCAGCTCTTTACCGCAATTCCAGGCGCTGCTCGCTGACGTATTGCGCCACACCATGGCCCACCGAAACGCCAAGCTGATCCACCAGATTCCGAAGCGGCGAGCGCGCGCTACTGTAATCAACCAGATTTTCATGGCCGACAATCTGCCGTGCCACATAGGAGGTACTGCCAAGGCCATCAATCAACCCAAGTTCCAGCGCCTGTTCGCCACTCCAGATCAGGCCGCTGAAGACTCTTGGGTCGTCTGCCAGGCGGTCACCCCGGCCTTGCTGCACGGCCGCAATAAACTGCCCGTGCGTGTTCTCCAGAACGCTTTGCCAGAACGCCACTTCTTCTGGTTTCTCGGCAGAGAACGGGTCTAGAAAACCCTTACTCTCGCCGGCGGTGTACAGCCTGCGCTCTACCCCCACTTTTTCCATCACTTCGGTAAAACCAAACCCGCCTGCTACCACACCAATGGAACCTACCAGACTGGCGCGATTGGCGTATATTTCATCGGCCGCAGACGCAATGTAGTACGCACCCGAGGCGCCAACGTCAGAAATCACCGCGTACACTTTCTTGTCGGGATATTCAGCCCGCAGACGCTTGATTTCATCGTACACGTAACCGGACTGCACCGGGCTGCCACCCGGGCTGTTGATGCGCAAAATCACCGCAGCGGCGTCGGGCTCTTCAAACGCCGTACGCAACGAATTGATAATATTATCGGCGCTGGCCAACTCATCGGCGGCAATGGGGCCATCGACGCCTACCACCGCGGTGTGCATGCCACCGGTCGCACTTTCGAGCCCCTGCCCCAGCGGAAACTTGAACAGCAACACAATCCCGAACAGATACGCAAACGTCAGAAACTTGAAAAAGATGCCCCAACGCCGGCTTCGGCGCTGCTCCACCTGCATCGACATGACCAGCTTTTCAATCAGCTTGCGGTCCTGGCGGCTCTGTTTTCCTTCGCTTGCGCCGGCTACTGCCGCTGGCTGATCATTCCAGCCTGGCTTGCCGTCATTTTTACCTGAATCCCATTCGCTCATTTCACATCCTCTATGGTGACTGCCTTATTCTTACAAACCCAAAACCTGACGCAATTCTGTGACCGTTTCAACAATGGCGTGAGGCGCATACTGGCCCAGCACGTCACGCTTGTGCACCCCCCACTCCACGCCGATGGATGGCATGCCAATGCGTTGCGCCATGTCCAGATCGTAGCGGGTATCGCCAATCATCACCGCCTGTTCAGGCTTGATACCGTAAAACTCCAAAATCCGCGCCAACATCGCCGGATCTGGTTTTGAGCGGGTTTCATCGGCGCACTGGGTGATCCCGAAATGCGGGCCCAAACCGCTGGAGCTAAGCGCGAAATCCAGCCCGCTCCGATTTTTACCGGTGGCTACGGCACAGTGACGCCCGGCGCCGCGCAAATCCGTCAGGGTATCGGCAATACCGGCAAACACATTTTGCGGGGTTGTCGTTTTTTTGAAAAAATACTCACGATAGCTCTCCCGCATACCAGCGATGCATGCAGCGCTAATGCCGGGGTATAACTTCTGCAGTGCCTCTTCAATGCCCAGCCCGATAATATCCCGGTAAGCCTCGCGCGGAAGCGCCGGGAAACCCAGGGCGGTCGAGGCCAGGTGCAGACTCTCGGCAATGTGCTCTACCGAATCCACCAAGGTACCGTCCCAATCGAAAATAACCACTTTTACGTTCATGAATTGCGTCCTGTGCGGGCTGCAAGTTTCTGTAAGGCCGCCGCGAAGGCGTTGTCATAAGGTGCTTCCAACTTCAGCGCAGGGCTTTGGCCGTCGCTGTCGGGCGGCAAGCTCAACTCCAACGCCCGTGCGTGCAGCATCAGGCGCGAGCCCCCCAATGCGCGGAACGCCTTCAGACTGGCATCGTCCATATATTTGTCGTCACCGGCAATAGGGTGGCCGGCAAAGGCGGCGTGCACGCGAATCTGATGAGTACGGCCGGTGACCGGTGACGCCTCCACCAGGCTGTAACCGTCGTAGCGCTCCAGACAGCGAAACAACGTCAGCGATTCTTTACCGGAACTGTCCACTTTTACCCTGCGTTCGCCGTTAGGCATCTCATAACGCAGCAACGGCTGAGCCACTTTGCCCATCCCTGCCGGCCAATCGCCAGATACAAGAGCGTGGTAATGCTTACGAATGTGCCTGTGCCGCAGTTCATCTTGCAGGTAACGCAGCGCCGAGCGTTTCTTCGCCACCATCACCAATCCCGAGGTATCCCGGTCAAGCCTGTGCACCAACTCCAGAAACCGCGCTTGTGGTCGCCCGGCCCGCAACACCTCAATCAGCCCGAAGCTCAAGCCGCTGCCGCCATGAACCGCAATACCGGACGGTTTATTCACCACCAGCAGCTGTTCGTTCTCAAACACGACAGCCGCCTCTATCACCGCCTGCACCCTATCGCCGGGCGCGGCCTGGGGCACCTTTTCTTTGCGCACCACCGGAGGAATGCGCACTTGATCGCCGGTTTTTACCCGGGTGTCAGGCTTTACGCGGCCCTTGTTAATTCGAACTTCACCTTTGCGAACAATGCGGTAGATGATACTTCTGGGGACACCCCGCAGCTGCGCCATCAGGAAATTGTCCAGACGCTGGCCGTCATTGTCTTCATCTACCGTTACCCACAACACAGCCGGGCGCGGGGTCTCCGGAGACGGATTTTTCTGCGACATGAAATTCCTTTAAAATGAAGCGGGCAGCGTTGCTTGGCCCGGGAAATACTGCTATATTCCGATGTGCTACGCCGTTTGTTTACGGCCTGACAGACTTCAGTCAGAAGCCGGAGCGGTTGCAGTATACCGACACTACTTGCGAGTTTGAATTGCAGTGGCTTGCAAGCTTGAAATGAAGCAGCTCTTAAGTTCGAAGTGCAATAGTAATGCCGGGCTCCTAATTGTTACAGCCTTGGCAACGAAAGACTCCCCGCACCCCGGCGCAGAACCAACATTGGCTGCTAACCGGCACGGGAGCCGAAACAAACCTTGCGGAACACCGCCGGGGACGACATAACGAAGATTCATTGCCACGCAAGGCCGGGCCGTCCAGTTTACGAACACGACGTAAGACCAAGCACTTGTGTGAACCTGAAAACGGATAACATGCGCCTACAGACAATCACCTGAACCGTTCCTTTCCTGCCCGCGGGCACCGGAATCATCGGCGGTGATCTTGAACCAACAGAGTTTCGCCCCGTAAGGGCTTGATTCGTCTGGCAGCCTCCACTTCGCTAATGCCTTTCTCGATGGTTTTCTGTTTAAATCAAACGACAGGAATTCATCCTTTCCATGAAAAGAATGCTTATAAATGCAACTCATCCCGAAGAGTTGCGCGTCGCCCTGGTTGACGGCCAGCGTCTGTTTGACCTCGATATCGAATCCAGCTCGCGCGAGCAAAAAAAGGCCAATATCTACAAGGGTAAAATTACCCGCGTAGAGCCCAGCCTGGAAGCCGCATTTGTGGATTTTGGTGCTGATCGTCACGGTTTCCTGCCGCTAAAAGAAATTTCCAAGGAATACTTCAAAAAATCTCCCGGCCAGATCGAAGGCAAGGTCAACATCAAAGATGTGATCGCCGAAGGCCAGGAAGTGATTGTTCAGGTAGACAAAGAAGAACGCGGCAACAAAGGCGCAGCGCTGACCACCTATATTTCGTTGGCCGGCCGCTACTTGGTGCTGATGCCCAACAACGCCCGTGCCGGTGGCATTTCTCGCCGCATTGAAGGCGAAGAGCGGGCCCAACTAAAAGAAGCCATGAACCAGGTTCAGGTACCCAAGTCTATGGGTATTATTGTTCGCACCGCGGGCATTGGCCGCAACAGCGAAGAACTGCAATGGGACCTCGACTACCTGGTTCAGTTCTGGGAAGCCATTACACAAGCTGCTGGCGAGCGTAAAGCACCCTTCCTGATCCATCAGGAAAGCAACGTGATTATCCGCGCCGTGCGCGATTACCTGCGCCAAGACATCGGCGAAGTGCTGATTGACGCCGCCGCCGTGCACGAAGACGTGCTGAATTTTGTGCGCGCCGTTATGCCTACCTTTGAAAACAAAATTAAATTGTACAGCGACGAAATCCCGCTGTTCAGCCGCTACCAAATCGAAGGCCAAATCGAAACCGCCTTCCAGCGTGAAGTAAAACTGCCGTCTGGCGGATCTATCGTGATTGACCCGACCGAAGCGCTGGTGTCTATCGACATCAACTCCTCGCGGGCCACGAAAGGCCACGACATAGAAGAAACGGCGCTGCAAACCAACCTGGAAGCCGCTGAAGAAATCGGCCGCCAGCTACGTCTGCGGGATATGGGCGGCTTGATTGTTATCGACTTCATCGATATGACCCCGGCCCGTAACCAGCGCGAAGTAGAAAACAAAATGCGCGAAGCCCTGGAAATCGACCGCGCCCGCGTGCAGGTCGGCAAGATTTCCCGCTTTGGCTTGCTGGAAATGTCGCGTCAGCGTCTGCGTCCGTCACTGGGTGAAACCCGCAGCGAAGTCTGCCCGCGCTGTGAAGGCCAGGGCACCATTCGTGGTATCGAATCCCTTGCGCTCAGCATCATGCGCCTGATTTACGAAGAGTCTTCCAAAGACAAAACCGGCGAAGTACGTGCCGTTGTGCCGGTATCCGTGGCTACCTTCCTGCTGAACGAAAAGCGCAAGCAGCTGGCGACAATTGAAGCCAACCAGGAAGTGTCGATTGTTATCGTGCCGGTTCCGCAAATGGAAACCCCGCACTTTGAAATCATCCGCATGCGCGACGACGAAGCCGGCTCCGAACACGTAGCCAGCCATCAGGTGGCTCATGAGTACATCGAGCGCGAAGAAGAAGTCGCTGACGTAACCGTGCAAGAAAAACCCGTACGCGAACAGGCCGCCGTAAAATCTGTGCGCCCCGCCTCGCCCGCGCCTGCGGCGACACCGGCAGCAGCACCCGCCAAAGTCGCAGCCGAGCAAGCCCGTGACGAAGGCATGTTCAGCCGTTTGGGCCGTAAAGTTGCGCGCTTCTTCAACGGTGAAGAAGAAAGCCAGTCTGTTGCTGACAGCAGCCGCAACGCCAAACCGGCAAGCAGCGAGGACCGCTCCAGGCAGCGCCCCACGTCAAACCGTAATGATCGCCAGGACCGCCGCAAGACCCGCGTCGCCCGTGACGACCAGCAAGACAGCCGAAGCAATGGTGAACGCAGTAGCAGCTCCAGCTCCAGCAATCGCAACGACGATAACCGCAGCCGCAGCAACCGCGGACGCGCTCGCAATGAAGGTCGCAGCGAAGAGAAAACCAACGCGGGCAGCCAGAACAGCAATGCTCAAAACAGCAGCGCCCAGAGCAGCAATTCGCAGAGCAGCAGCGCCCAGAGCAATAATGTACAGAACGGCAACGCCCAAAGCAGCGGCAACGACACGCGCCGCGATGGTCGCCGTGACAATCAGAATCGTAGCCGCTCCAATCGCGATTCAAGTCGTGACACAAGCCGCGATGGCAATAAGCCAAACGCTGAACAGGCGGATCAGAAGCCGGCTATAGAGCAGAAATCTGCAGAACTTCGCAGCTCAAGCCCTAGCCCTAGCTATAACGACCAGAACGATGCGCAAAGCCCCGCAGTCGCAGGCAAAGCCGGTGGTGACGAAAAACGCCGCAGCAAGCCTCGCCGCAGCCGTGGCCGTGATGGCTCACCGGCGGAGAAACCGGTATCAAACCCGGCTGAGCGCAAGGCAGCTCGCAGTGAAATTCATCAGCAAGACACGCAGCCGGAAACCCGTGACGCCGAAGAACGCGCCAAAGCGAAGGCCAAGGCCGCTGAGAAGCCCGCAGATGCTCAGGTACAGCCTGCAGCCACTGCAAAGCCGGCCAAGCAAGCAGCGCCGCAGGTTGCACAAAACCCGGCCGATGCATCACCTGAAACAACCAACGAGCAGCCTGTTGCAGCCAAGGCAGTGGAAAAAGCGCCAGAGCCAGAGGTAAGCAAACCCGCTGCGCCTGCATCCGAAGCACCTGTTGAGACAGCCCCGGAAAGTGCAACTGTTTCTGCTGCCAAGACTGCACCTTCCCGGATAGATGCCTACAACGGCGGCACCCGAAAGGCTGCAAACAAGGTCGAAAATACCGAGGCACCAGAGATAGACCGCCCGGACACAGATAGCGCACCGGTCGAAGCTGTCGAGGCTGAAGCTCCCAAAGCTGAGACTCATACCGCCGAGGCCACGCCGACCGACGCAGAGGACGAGAGCGCAGATAGGCCAACCAAGCCAATCCGCAAGCGCACCCCTGCCCGCAAAGCCAAAGCGTCGAAAACAGAGACCGGAAGTGAGCAAGAGCCGCAGCCTGCAAACACTGGCGCCAGCGACGACAATGCAGCGGAAGCCGACGTTGCTGTAGAGCAGCCAGCAGCACAGGTAGCCGACGCAGCATCCGAAACCCCGGCAGCACCAGTAGCACCAGGCCGGGCTTATAACGACCCACGTGAAGTACGTAAGCGCCAGCGTGCAGCAGACGCTGCCCAAAATGGCGGGAGCGAGTAACTATGCTGAACGACGCTGACATTGAAGCCCTGGAAGAAATTCTGTTTGCAGAGCCCTGGGGTGAAGACGCAGTAGACTTCTTCGGCTTCCACGGTTTGGTGTGTGCCAGCGTTGTGGGACCGGTAGATTTCTCGGTAGACGAGTTGTTTCTGCTGGCCACAGGCGTTGACGCCCTTCCTGGCGGCAAGGTGCCAGACGTGTTCAGTCGCTGTGTGCAGCAACTGAGCGGTGCCATGGCCAACGCTCTGGATATGGGCCTGGCCTTGGAACTGCCCGAGCCCGAAGACGATGACCCCATGAACGCACTGGAAAACTGGTGCGCCGGATTCATCGAAACCTTTATGGAGCGGGAAGACGCCTGGATGGAAGCCGCCAGCGAAGAAGAAGTGGGCGATTTGATTCTGCCCATGCTGGCGCTGTCGGGCTTATTCGAAGATGAAGACTTCCAGAACGTGCGCGACAGCGAAACCCTGTCGACACAGATGGCAGAAGCGATTCCCGATTCGCTCACCGACCTGTACTTGCTGTTCCACGCGCCGGACTGATTTGGCGCGTTAAGCTATTGCGTTAGCACGCCCACGCTTATAAAAAGCGGGGCAGCAGAATTAAAGCGCGATGGGTTGCTTGAAATGATGCCAGACGGGTGAAAGCCCTTCTGGCATTTTTTGTATGCGTCCCAGCTCTGCCCAAGGCGCCTTAGGCGTATGAAAGTCACTGCCCTGAGATGCCCACAATCCCTCGCTTTGGCAAAGCTGCGCCAGAAAGTTCACATCAGACGCCGTTTGGCCCGGACTGCACACCTCCATACCGCGGCCACCGGCACGGCGAAAATCCGCCACCAGGGCCCGCAGTTTGGTCGCGCTCAAGTCGTACTTACGCGGGTGCGCCAGCACCGCTATACCGCCAGCGTCGTTTACCCAGCGCACCACTTCTTCCAGCTCCGGCCAATACGCCCTTACATCTCCCGGCTTGCCTGCGCCCAAGTGACGCTTGAAGGCCTGTGCGATATTCTTTACCACACCGGCGTCCACCAACGCCTGGGCAAAATGTGGGCGCCCTGGCACATCGCCACCGGCGTGTTTGGTCGCGTGTTCTAGCAGATTATCAACCTTCAACCTGGCCAGACGCTCTACAATCACGCCGGCACGGGCGTGGCGATTGGCATTCTGCCCCTGCAATCGCGCAAGAAACTGGGGATCATCTTCGGCAAAGTCCAGGCCCACAATATGAATGGTATGGCTTCTCCAGGCGCAAGACAGTTCAACGCCGGAAATCAGCTCAATATTGTAATCCTGAGCGGCAAGGCGCGCCGACCCTAAGCCGTTAAGGGTATCGTGATCGGTCAATGCCAGATGGCTAACGCCCTTCTCATGCGCCCGGGCCAGCAACTCAGCGGGGCTTAGAGCGCCGTCTGAGGCAGTACTATGGCAATGCAGGTCGATACACAACGGTGATTGTTGCGGTATAGTCGCGTCATGCTGCTGAGTTGGCTGTTGCTGCATAATGGTCACAAGCATTCCTGATTACGGGCAAGGGTAAAAAACGAAAAGCGACCCACTATAACAGCCATCACCGATACGACCGAGCTTAAACACCGAATCTAAACGCCGAACCTAAAACGAAGAGCGCCCCTTTATGTACTACGCTATTATCAGTGAAGACATCAATGACAGCCTGGCACTTCGCCAAAGCGCCCGCCCGGCTCACCTCGAGCGTTTGCAGGCACTGGCCAATGAAGGCCGCTTATTGGTCGCTGGCCCGCACCCGGCCATAGACACCAATGACCCAGGCGATGCCGGCTTCAGTGGCAGCTTGGTAATAGCCGAATTTGAATCACTTGAACAAGCGCAAAGCTGGGCAGACGCAGACCCTTACGTCAGCGCCGGGGTTTACCAGCAGGTAAAGGTCAAACCGTTCAAACGGGTATTGCCCTAGTGCTCTGCAATAAATGTCGGATAAACGTCACCATGAGCGTTTGGTAATGAATACGCGCTTGATCGACAAAGCCAGTGTGCCAAAATTACGTTCTTATCCATTTTTTGTTCAAACAGAAACTTTCAGGAACCCCGCCCAGTGACCCCTTTTCGTCTGCTTGTTGTCCTCGTTTTTGTGTTCTCGTCCATTGCCGCGGCCCAGGCCAGAACGGTGTGGGTAGACGACAAAATCTACCTGCCGGTGCGCTCTGGCGCAGGCAGCCAGTTCCGGATCATTGAGAACGCCGTTCCCAGTGGCACCGCAATGGAGCTGTTGGAATCCGACCAAAATGGCTACAGCAAAGTACGCACCACCAAAGGCACCGAGGGCTGGGTGTCCAGCCAGTATCTGAGCTCGACACCGATTGCCGCAACACAGCTTAAAAAGGCGCGTCAGGATCTGGAAACCGCACAGGCGGAAGTGCGCCAGATGCAGGACGTACTGGCAAACGTGACCGGTGAACGCGACAGCCTGCAAAATTCTGAAAGCAGCCTGGCTGACCGCTCGTCCGAACTTATGGCTGAACTCAAACGTATCAAGGATATCGCTGCCAACTCGATTAATCTTGAGCGCCGCAATGGCGAGTTGTTAGAAGAAAATCAGAAAATCCGTAATGAACTGGAAGTACTGACCGCTGAAAACGAACGCATGGAAGCCGGTAAAGAATCAGATTTCATGCTGCTCGGCGCCGGCTTGGTGCTGGGCGGTGTGTTGTTGGCACTGCTGATACCGATGCTAAAACCCACCCGTAAAAGCGACAACTGGGCCTGACTGCTATGAGGGAATATTCAGAAAAGCGTGATTTTCATCGAATGCAGGTGAACACGGATATTGAAATTATAGACAGTAACGGCAATACCTTTGCCGGCGTGTGCCGTGATCTAAGCGCTTCGGGAATGCAGATTCTGGTCGCTCAGAAAATGGCTGTAGGCTCTGAGCTGCGCACCACCCTGCACCCCACAAGCGACAAGTTTCCGCCATTGGAAACCCTGTGCGAGGTGCTGCGCTGCGAGCCCGAGGGTGATGGTTTTTTGTTAGGTGTGAACATTGCCGAGGTGACTGACTAGCAATACACGGAACCGATAGAGAGGGGACAGGCTTGAAGTCTGCCCCCCGTCAGAGAGCAAGATAGGGACAGATTTCAAATCTGTCCCTGATTCGTAGTCGGCCAATCAGACCAGCGCTTTTTCCGACACAATAATGCCGTTGTTATCAGCGTACACAAAATGCCCCGGGTGGAAGGTAACGCCACCAAAAGTCACGGCAATGTTCAGGTCGCCAACATCACGTTTTTCAGTTTTGCGCGGGTGGGTTCCCAGCGCTTGCACGCCGAGAGCGGTTTTGGCGATCACGTCGGCGTCACGGATACAGCCATAAATAATCAGCCCCGCCCAACCGTTACTGGCCGCTTTTTCCGCCAGCATATCCCCCAGCAGCGCGTTACGCTTTGACCCACCGCCGTCGACGACCATTACCCGGCCAAGGCCCGGTAAGCCTACCTGCTGCTTCACCACCGAGTTATCTTCAAAACACTTCACGGTAACAATCTCGCCGCCAAAGTTGTCGATGGCGCCAAAATTACGAAACCCCGGTTCAACAACTTGGACTTCTGGAAATTCGTCGCATAGGTCAGGGGTTACAACGGCTATCACGGTTTCGGTGGCCACGCGGCCAACGTCAGACACATTATCAGACATGATTTGTTCACTCCTTTTATCCGTGTGGGGCCGCGCCACCGTATCGTGGTAGAACCAGACACGCCGCCTGCATCGATTGCGGGTACAATGAATGCGATGAAGGCGGCGTCTAGTCATCAGTCTGGCTTCTGATCTGCTAGAAAGAACCAGGTATCCAACACCGAATCCGGGTTTAAAGACACGCTGTCGATGCCCTGCTCCATCAGCCACTTGGCCAAGTCTGGATGATCAGACGGGCCCTGCCCACAAATACCAATGTACTTACCGGCTTTCCGGCAGGCCTGAATGGCGCTCGACAAGAGCACTTTTACCGCGTCGTTACGCTCGTCAAACAGGTGGGCAATAATGCCGGAATCCCGGTCCAGGCCCAAAGTAAGCTGGGTAAGATCGTTAGAACCGATAGAAAAGCCGTCGAAGTGCTCCAGGAACTGGTCCGCCAGCAGCGCGTTACTGGGCAGTTCGCACATCATGATCACCCGCAGGCCATTCTCGCCCCGCTTCAGACCGTTCTCCGCCAGCAACTCCATAACCTGAGCCGCTTCGCCTACGGTGCGTACAAACGGAATCATCACCTCTACGTTGGTGAAGCCCATTTCGTTACGCACCCGCTTCATGGCACGGCATTCCAGCTCGAAACAGTCGCGGAAGGTTTCAGAGATATAGCGCGACGCACCGCGGAACCCCAACATCGGGTTTTCTTCATCCGGCTCGTAAAGCGCGCCGCCAATCAAGTTGGCGTACTCGTTAGACTTAAAGTCTGACATGCGCACAATCACTTTCTTGGGCGCAAACGCCCCTGCCAGGGTCGAAATACCCTCCACCAGCTTGTCAACGTAAAAATCCACCGGCGAGGCGTAACCGGAAATACGTTTGTCGACCGTCTGCTGAATATCCCGCGGCAGAGTGTCGTAGTTCAACAGCGCTTTGGGGTGAACACCAATCATCCGATTGATGATAAATTCCAGACGGGCCAGGCCAACGCCTTCGTTTGGCAGCGCCTGGAAATCAAAGGCGCGGTCCGGGTTGCCCACGTTCATCATAATCTTGAACGGAATATTGGGCATGGATTCTATGGTATTTTCACGCAGCTCAAAGTCCAGCGCACCTTCGTAAATAAACCCGGTGTCGCCTTCAGCGCATGAAACCGTCACTTCCTGACCGTTGTTCAGCAATTCGGTGGCATCGCCACAGCCAACCACCGCAGGAATACCCAGTTCACGGGCAATAATGGCCGCGTGGCAGGTACGGCCGCCACGGTCGGTAACGATGGCGGAGGCGCGCTTCATCACCGGTTCCCAATCCGGGTCGGTCATGTCGGTGACCAGTACATCGCCGTCTTGCACCTTGTCCATTTCATTGATGCTGGTGATGATTTTCACCGGGCCGGCACCAATCTTGTGGCCGATGCTGCGGCCTTCCACCAGCACCTTGCCGGTTTCTTTCAGCAGGTAGCGTTCCATCACGTTGGCAGAAGCGCGGCTTTTTACGGTTTCAGGGCGCGCTTGAACAATGTAAATACGGCCATCGTCGCCGTCTTTGGCCCATTCGATGTCCATCGGACGCTGGTAGTGATTTTCAATAATCATCGCCTGCTTGGCCAGCTCCTCCACTTCCGCATCGGTAATGCAGAAGCGGCCACGTTCGGCGGCATCCACCTTCACGGTTTCCACAAACTCACCCTCGGTCGGGTTTGTGTGATAAATCATTTTGATGGCTTTGCTGCCCAGGTTGCGGCGTAGCACCGCAGGGCGGCCAGCGGTCAGCGTGGACTTGTGCACGTAAAATTCGTCAGGGTTCACTGCGCCCTGCACCACGGTTTCGCCGAGCCCATAAGAGCCGGTGATAAACACCACACCGCGGAAACCGGATTCGGTGTCCAGAGTAAACATAACGCCGCTTGCGGCGGTCTCACTGCGCACCATTTTCTGGATGCCTGCCGACAGGGCAACCAGTTTGTGGTCGAAGCCATGGTGAACACGGTAGGAAATCGCGCGGTCGTTAAACAAAGAGGCAAACACGTCTTTCACCGACGTGCGAATCTTATCCAGACCCACCACGTTCAGGAAGGTTTCCTGCTGGCCCGCAAAAGAGGCGTCTGGCAGGTCTTCCGCGGTGGCAGAGGAGCGCACCGCAACCGCCATTTTAGGGTTGCCGTTCTGTAGCTGTGCGTAGGCTTCAGCTAGTGCATTATCCAGCACTGCGGGGAAAGGCGTATCAATCACCCATCGGCGGATCTTCGCGCCAACGCGGGCCAGTTCGTTAACGTCGTTAACGTCCAGCGCGTCCAGGGTTTCATCAATTTTGTCTTTCAGGCCATCGGTCGCCAGAAACTCACGATAAGCATGAGAGGTCGTCGCGAAACCGCCCGGCACAGTCACGCCCGCATTGGCGAGATTACTGATCATTTCACCGAGGGAAGCGTTCTTACCGCCTACCCGGTCCACATCAGACATTCCCAAGTGTTCAAACCAAATGATGTAATCGTGCAAAATGCATCTCCCTTGAGTCGGTTTTGCGGAGTGTCGAATGTGGGGTGTCGAATTTGGAGCGTTCAATGTGGTGCGTTTAATTTGGTGCGTTGAATTTGGAATGTATAATACTGGAAATTGTGGCAATTACCTAGGGAACCGCTCCAACATGAAACGCACCGCATTCTTTCTGTCAGACGGAACAGGCCTGACTGCCGAAGGGCTAGGACACGCGCTGCTGGCTCAGTTCGAGAAAATCGACTTTGAACGCATCACCGTTCCTTACATTGATGACGAGAACAAAGCCCACGACATTGTGGAGCGCATCAACCTTGCTGCTGAAAACGACGATGCCCGTCCACTGGTATTCGACACCATTGTAAACAGCGATATCCGCCGAATTGTGTCTACCGCAAACGGCTTTATGGTGGATATATTCGGAACGTTTTTAAACCCGCTGGAACAGGAACTGCAGTCTGCATCTTCCTACACCGTGGGCAAATCACACTCCATTGTGAACGGCGACAATTACGAACGCCGTATAAACGCGGTGAACTTTGCACTGGATAACGACGACGGCGCGCGCATTCGCCATTACGACGAAGCCGACCTGATTCTGGTGGGCGCATCCCGCAGCGGCAAAACACCCACCTGTTTGTATCTGGCCCTGCAATACGGTGTAAAAGCGGCTAACTACCCAATCACCGAAGAGGACCTGACAGACCAGCAGCTACCAAAGGCATTGCGGCCCCACAAACAGAAAGTGTTCGGCCTAACCATCGAGCCGGAACGGCTGGCCACCATTCGCAACGAACGCAAACCAAACTCCCGCTACGCGTCCATCAACCAATGCATGCATGAAATCGAAGAAATAGAGCTGATATACCGCCGTGAGCGCGTACCATTTTTGAACACCACGGCTTACTCGGTGGAAGAAATATCGACCCGCATTATGGTATCGACCGGGCTCAAACGAAATCGCTGAGCCCGGGTTGCTTGTTTGCTAAAACTCGCCTTACAGCTCCTGAATAGCCAGGCCCAACTGCTCTACCAGCGCGCGATTGTCGGCGCTGGTGACCACCGCAATGCTGGCTTTTTCTGGCGCCAGCCAATCTGCAGCCACCCGTTTCAGGTCGTCAATCGTGGTCGCAAGAACCCGCTCGCGGAAACGCCCGCGCTGCTCGGCGCTGCGGCCAAACAATGCACTGTGAAACGCATGGCGCGCTGCGCCGGCCGGCGAGTGGGGTTTGTCTAGCTGGCCGATCACGCCCAGAATAGACTCTTCCAAATCTTGATAGCTGTGATCGGTTTCCACCAACCACTCCAGAGCCTTGTCAAAATCCGCCAGGGTATCGGCCAGGCGCGGGTCGCGGTAAGAGAAGAACTTGAACGTGCCGTTCACGCTGTCCTGCGCTGCACCGCCGCCATAAGCACCGCCTTTCTCGCGGATGGCACGGTGCAAATAACCGTTACGCAAGAATCCGCCCAGCACCGTCAACGCGGCCGCATCCGGGTGATCAACCGCCACCGTGGGATAGGCCTTGGCGCAGAAGTTCACCTGGGTTGAAGTCAGCCAGGCTTCATGAGTGGTGTAATTCACCGGCTCCATGCGCCACGCGCTGTCTGGCGCAGACTCCGCGTTTTGCCACAGGCCTTTCACATCGTCCAGCATCGGCTGCAGTTGCTCGTCTTCACCAATCAACAGGAACTGGCGGCTTTGCTTGCCAACCTTCTGATGCAAATCCGCCAGCTTTTGGCAGAACGCCTTCAGCTCGGACGGCTCTTTCAGGGATTTATCCAATGATTTGGTGCGGCGAATGGCTTCCAGCCCGCCCAGGCGAAAACTCAACCAGGCGCCCGGGCTCATGCCCTGAGCCGCGGCGCTCATGGCCAACGCATGGCCACTGCCAGTAACGGCTTGTTCTCGACGGGCGCGAATCTGGGCGATAATTTCCGCAATGCGGCCGGTTTCATCAAAACGGGCGTTGCTGTAAACGTCTTTCAGCAAACGCGCCAGTGCGTCACTGTTGCGCGCCAGAGCCTTGCCGCTGAACACCAGGTAGCCGGACATATCCTGCACGTTGTCAATCTTGCCCTTGCTGACAAAGCTGGCCGAAATGCCACCGGTCTCTGCGGAGATGCGGTCCTGCATCTGCAGGTAATCCAACTCACCACAGCCCACTTCTGAAATCAGCGCAGTGTAATAAGGCATCAGCGCCAGCTCTTCTTCATCCAACGACGGCAGTGGCAATACCACCTGCTGATACACCAGTCCGTTGGTACCACGGGCATAGACCGTGGCCGACAGATCGCCATCAAAACGACCTTCGGGCTCTGGCATCTGCAGGGGCACATCGGTCAGATCCACCTTTGGCAGAATTGAGTCGTCGTCTTTGCGGGTTTGACGATCTTCCAAAGCTTGGGCGCGCTCAACGATCTGTGCTGTTTCTTCGTCGCTCAGCTTGGCCTTGCGCTGCGCCAGGGCCGCACGAATAGACTCGGTACGCAGGCCTTCCAGCTTGTCGTCCGGGCGCAGGGTCAAGGTTACCCGATGCGGGTTGTCCAGCAACTTGCGACGAATCAGGTTCGGCACAAACTGTGGGTCCTGAATTTTCTCCCGCAGGCGCGCCAGAACCGGCTCCAGATCCAGCAGGTCCACCGGATCACCGCCGTGCACCATCGGCGAAATGGCGGACATAATCAGCTGCAAACCGTAAGGGAAGCCGTCACCGGAAATTTCGCGCTGGTGCAATTCCAACTGGTGCAAAATCGCTTCCAACCGTTCACTGCTAACGCCGTCTTCAACAACCTTCTTCAGGGTATCTTCAATCAGCTGTTCAAGCGCTTGCTGCTGCGCAGGCTCGCTGCCTTCGATACCGCACACGAAGGTCATTTCACGATTGGAATCTTCCAGCCCGCACAAAGGCGAAGGCGCCTGGCCCAGCTCGGTGGTTTCCAAAGCACGCATCAGCGGTGACGCGCTGTTATCCAGTAGCACCGACGACAACAACTGGCCTTCCAGGTTTTCTTCCAAGTCAAAACTGTGGCCTAACAGCCAGCCCATAACAATGTGGGTTTTGGCTTCCGTTGGTTCGCCTTCGTTAACGGCGTAAGCCTGCTCTACCCGCAGCGGCGCAAACATGCGTTTTTCATCATAAACCGGCAGTTTTACATCCAGCTTGTCAAAACGCTTGAGCACCAGCTCTTCGAAGCGCTCCTGGTGTTCAACGGCAGGAATATTGCCGTAGGTCGCAAAAATCGCGTTGCTGGGGTGGTAATGATGCTTGTAGAACGCCAACAGGTCGTCATAGGACAAATCGGTAATGTGATCCGGCTCGCCACCGCTGTTGTAATGGTAGGTGGTGGTGGGAAACAGATGGCTAGACAGGTTCTGCCACAGCTGAGACGTGGCCGAACTCATAGCGCCCTTCATCTCGTTGTAAACCACACCGCGGTAGACCAAATCGCTGGTCGGATCTTCCGGCTTGTCGAACTCCAGGCGATGGCCTTCCTGGGCAAAATCCAGTTTATCCAGCTTGGAGAAAAACACCGAATCCAGATACACATCCAGCAAGTTGTCAAAATCTTTGCGGTTCATGCTGGCGAACGGATAGGCTGTCCAGTCGCTGCTGGTGAACGCATTCATAAAGGTATTCAGCGAACGGCGAATCATCATAAAAAACGGATCGCGCACCGGATAACGCTCGCTGCCGCACAGTGCGGTGTGCTCCAGAATGTGAGCCACGCCGGATGAATCCATCGGAAACGTACGCAAGGCCACAAAGAACACGTTTTCGTCATTATCTGCAGCCATGTGCAAATGGCGCGCGCCCGTCTTTATATGGCGATATTCTTCGACATCCAGATTCAGGGTGCCGATGTGGTGGGAACGGATTTTTTCAAACGCCGGGTGCATTGCGTTGTCAGATGTTGCAGCCATTCAAACTGTCCTGTTGTTGACTCTATAGTTGACTCGAGAGACCAATCGAGAGATGAACCAATTATGGGTTGCGCGGTAAAATCGTTACACGCTGGCACTGTTGCAAGGTGGTACGTTATAAACAGATACGATGTAAGAAGCGCAAAGGTACAGCGTAACACGGGTTATCCGTTATCATGCAGCACACCCGGTGCAACAAGGTTATTGCTATCACTATGAGCCCAATAGAAAATACCCTCGGCAACCCCGCAGACTCACAAGCACCAAAACCGTCCCCGGCATTAAGCACCAGCCAGGCGCCTGGCGACCCGGTTCCGGCCCGTGAAGTCGCCGCTTACTGGGATGAACGCAGGCGCTACCTGAAAAGCATCCGCAAAACACCGGCTGTGCGCCATCACTACTGGCGAGCCATGGCGGTTTATCTGTTGCGGCGGGTATTGTGGTCATTCGGATTTTTTCCGGTGTTTTTCGCCTTCTGGATTCCGCTGGTGCTGGCCCAATTTAATCCGGTTGTACTGGCCAATGATATGATTGCGCTACTGCAAGACTTCACCGGCAGCAATCCGGAACTTCAGGCCAACACCCTCAGTACCTTGGTGATTGCCTGGGCGTCTATCGGCGGCTTCTTTTTGATCTTTGATTTTGTACTGTCGCCGTTCCGCTCGCCCTATGAATACGAAGCCGACGTCTACATGCGCGCCTGGGAGCATCAGTACAGCACAACCGACGCGTCGCTCAGCACGTCGCGCACCACATCACCAAACACACTTTCCAGTAGCACGGCATCTAATAGCATATTATCTAAAACACCCTCCAACACTGCGGAAGCTTCATGAATCACCTGTTTGTAGACAACCTCACCGTCATCGACTTCGCCTACCTGGACGCAACCCGCGGCTTAGTGGGTGAAAGCTGGATTGCCGACATTGTTCTGGGCGGCGAATTGGACGAACAGGGCATGGTGTTTGATTTTTCACACGTTAAGCGGGTCATCAAACAGGTGATCGACGCCCAGGTAGACCACCGATTGGTAGTACCAAAAGGCCACCCGGGGTTGTTGCGAAATGACCAAACACCCCAACACTTTGTATGGCTGCTCACCAACGGTGAACAGATCGCCCACACCGGCCCGGATGAAGCCGTGCTTTGGCTGGCCGGCGATACCGTCACCAAAGCGGCTGTTGCCACCCTGCTGGAACACGAACTGAAAGCCGTACTGCCAAACAACGTGATTTCCGTAGACGTACACCTGCGCGAAGAAGTGCTTGAAGGGCCTTACTACCATTACGTGCACGGCCTGAAAAAGCACCTGGGCAACTGCCAGCGCATCGCCCACGGCCACCGCTCGCCCATATGCGTCCACCGCAACGAACAGCGCGACACCGCCCTGGAAGCCCGCTGGGCAGAACTCTGGAAAGACATCTACGTAGGCACCGAAGAAGACGTCAGCCGCCGTTTTGTGGACGACCATGGCACCGAATACATCCACTTCGAATACGAAGCCAACCAGGGCGAATTCGCCCTGACCCTACCCGCCAGCCGCGTATACATGATGGACACAGACACCACGGTGGAACTAATTGCCGCGCACATCGCCGATCAGCTGAAGCAGGAGTTTCCTGATGACTCCATTCGGGTGAAGGCTTTTGAGGGTGTGGGAAAAGGAGCCATGGCGTCGCGATGAGCCAGACGGGGACGGATTTGAAATCCGCCCCCTTGACCTTACATTACAGGCACAAAAAAACCACCCGAAGGTGGTTTTTTTGATGGCTTGCCGGTGGACTAAACCTGCAAGCCGTATTGGCGTCCCCTAGGGGGTTCGAACCCCTGTTGCCGCCGTGAAAGGGCGGAGTCCTAGGCCGCTAGACGAAGGGGACTAGAAAAAAATTGGTGGAGCCAGACGGGATCGAACCGTCGACCTCAACACTGCCAGTGTTGCGCTCTCCCAGCTGAGCTATGGCCCCCAACGGATGCGTATATTAAGGATCGACCCCTGGGCCGTCAACCCTTTTCTGCCTCTTTTTCCAAGTTCGCCGAAAACCACCGGTATCCCTGCCTTTAGCGCTTAACGATTGAACAGATTGATTATTCAGCCACCAACGCAGCGTATTCTTTCTCTACCTTTTTCGTTTCCTTCTTGGAAAAACCACCCAAAACTTCCAACCCATGGCGCAAACGCGCACGGGTCATGTCTGGCCCCAACTGTTCCATAGAGTCCATCACCGACCAGGAATTGGGCGTACCGGCAATCGCCACGAACACAGCGAACATAAAATCGCCCATTTTCAGGTCCATCGCCTTGGCCAGAAACTTCACATCGGCAAATATGTTGTCTTTACTCCAGTGGCGCTGAGCCTCCAGTTGCCACAACGTAAACTGCAGTACCCGCTTCACCTGCCCTTCTTCCAATTTGCTGTGGGCGAAGCTCTCTGGCGTCAACGGCAACATGCCGCTGAACATGAACTGGGCCATGGGTGCCACATCCGAGAACACGTCGGCACGGCCCTTCACAAACGGCACCAGCGCCGCCAAATCGTTCTGATTGAACCACCACTGACTCATGCGCAGCATAAACTGCTCGTCGCTGAGCTCTTCCCGAAGCCACAGGCCATTCAACCAGCGCAGCTTCTCCACATCAAACACCGGGCCACCCAGCGACACTCGCTGAATATCAAAATCACTGATCATTTCGTCCAGAGTGAACTTCTCGCGCTCATCCGGCATCGACCAGCCCATACGGCCCAGGTAATTGGTCACCGCTTCCGGCAAAAAGCCCATGCGCTCATAGAAATTGATGCTGGTAGGATTCTTGCGCTTGGACAGTTTGCTCTTGTCCGGGTTACGCAGCAGCGGCAAGTGACACAGCACCGGCATGTCCCAGCCGAAATACTCATACAGCAGCTTGTGCTTGGGCGCCGAGTTAATCCATTCCTCACCTCGCAGCACGTGGGTGATTTCCATCAGGTGGTCGTCCACCACGTTCGCCAAGTGGTACGTGGGCATGCCGTCAGACTTCAATAGAATCTGACAGTCCACCTGAGCCCAGTCGATCTCGATGGTACCGCGCAGCATATCGGAAATTTCGCACACGCCTTCGTCGGGCACCTTCATGCGAATGACATAGGCATCGCCCGCTTCCCGGCGACGATGCACCTCTTCCGGTGACAACTCAAGATTGCCCTTAATACCTGGATTGAGGCCCGCAGCCTTGCGCTCCTCACGAATTACATCCAGCTCTTCAGGTGTGCGGAAGCAATAGAACGCGTGACCGGCGGTTACCAGGTCTTCCGCGTATTGTGCGTAAGAGTCTTTGCGCTCCGATTGGCGGTAAGGGCCGTGGGGGCCACCCACATCGGGACCTTCATCCCAATTCAAACCAAGCCAGCGCAGCGCAGTCAGAATTTCCTGTTCGGATTCCGGTGTGCTGCGGGCCTGGTCGGTGTCTTCAATGCGCAAAATAAACTGGCCACCGTGCTGGCGCGCGAAACACAGGTTGAACAAGGCCACGTAAGCGGTGCCAACGTGCGGATCGCCAGTGGGCGACGGAGCAATTCGGGTACGTACTAAAGTCATGGGCGTTTCCTGAAATAAATTCCCGAGAATAGATTGGCAATAAGAGCCTTATGGGAATAAAAAGTGGCCTTTAATTGGCAATTGTTTCCCATTATAACGGCCAAACCGGCAAACCGCATTGTCACCAACGCTTTCGCTTCAGCTTACATTTGCATCGCACCCCGTTAATGCAATATTATAACATTTCTAAAGCAGGGGGCGACTCACCCGCACCCACTCTGATAAATCTGAATGGAACACCAAGCCATGAATGCTCATCTGTGCCTGCCCCGCGCCGCTTTTATAACCGGCCTGCTAACACTCGCCGCTGCCCTGCCCGCAGTCGCCGAAACAAACATAGTCACGTCCATCAAACCGCTGGAACTGCTGGTACGCGCCGTGGCCACCGATGACGTCACCATTACCAGCCTTGTCGCTCCAGGCGGCAGCCCGCACAACTACACACTGCGCCCGTCCCAACGCCGCGCCCTGGAGCAGGCAGACGCCATCTTCTGGGTAGGGCCCGATATGGAAAGCTTCCTTACCCGCCTGCTGGCCAACAACGAATTCAGCGGCAGGACCCATCAACTGATGGGCCAGACGGACACCCACAATGAAGAAGCGCGCCACGGCGACGAGCATGCCCAGACTGATGATGAACACAATCACGACCGCGGCACGGGTGACGACCCACACATTTGGGTAGACCCACAACACGCCCTTGAAATGACCCGCGCCATTGCACAAACACTGTCAAAACTGGACAGCACCAACACCCAGGCCATCCAGCAAAACCTGCAAGCGTTTGAACAACGCCTGAATGCCCGCGAAGCCAGCATCCGCGAGCAACTCGAACCGCTGCAAAACCGAAAACTGTTCTCCTACCACAGCGCCTTCACCCGCTTCGCCGAACACTACGGCCTGCAAGTGCAAGGCGTGCTCACACTAAACCCGGCACTCAGCCCCGGCGCCAAACACATCGCCGAAGTACAAAACCAGCTAAAACAAGCCGGTAGCGCCTGCCTGCTCACCGAACCCCAGTTCAACACTCAATGGTGGAAAAGCATCACAGAAGGCCTAGACATCACCTTCAGCACCTGGGACCCACTGGCCACAGACATGGCCGCAACGCCCGAAGGCTATGAGCAGTTCCAACAAAGCATCGCTGATGCCGTGCTGAACTGCCGCTAGGGAGGGGGCCAGGGGACGGATTTGAAATC
>Ga0314772_1000320_pt1 | contig 26847 bp, 18 predicted proteins | sample MetaGCBIW2018_FD_204520 | JGI IMG/M metagenome (GOLD analysis project Ga0314772, IMG submission 204520) | Cryopeg brine microbial communities from Beaufort Sea near Barrow, Alaska, United States - CBIW 2018 | ecosystem: Environmental > Aquatic > Marine > Coastal | place: USA: Alaska | collected... | reverse complement strand
CCGCAACCACTGCTGATTGTTGACCACAAAAGCCGCACGCTGAGCATGAATTCGGCCATGAAAAACCTGGTCGAAGCGATTGATGGGTCGCCCAATGCGGCTGACCATTCCGGCACCGTGGCCGACCCGCGACGTTTTCTTCCAGTAAACGTGGAAGAACTGGTGCGAGCCTGCCTGAATCAGCAACGCCCTGTGGACAACGTAGAGGCGCGTTACAAGGGCAAAATTTACCTTTGGGCGTTGGTTCCTGACGTTGGCCAAAATCAGGTGTTGTTAAAGGGGCGGGATGCAACCCAAGAGCTGGAACTGCAAGAGCAAGCGGTGCGCTCAAACCGTTTGTACCGGCTGATCACCGAGAACACCACCGACCTGATTTCCCGTCACGCGCCGGATGGCCGTTTTATTGACGCTACGCCGGCGTCCTGGCGACTGCTGGGCTACTGGCCGGAAGACCTGCGCGGGCGCCTGCTGGAAGACCTGTTTCCCAGTGGCCAGCCACAAAAGCACCTGATAGAAGCCCGTAACCGGCTCAGCGAAGATGGCTACGCCATTGTGACCGCGCAAATTGTGCACCGTGACGGCACCCCACGCTGGTTTGAAATTGCCAGCCGCGCCATTCGCGAAACCTACACCGGCGCGGTGGTGGAAGTGATCAGCGTGTCACGTGACATAAGCGGGCGGGTGGCGTCGGAAGAAAACAACCGCCGCCTAGCGGACGAACTGGCCCACGCCGCACGGCTGGCCACGCTAGGTGAACTGGCCAGCAGCATTGCCCACGAAATGAATCAGCCACTGGCGTCTATTGTGAATTTTGCCAGTGCCAGCCAGCGTTTTCTGAAAACCGCAGACACCCAGCCCGCTAACCTGACCAGGGTAGGCGACGGCCTGACAAAAGTGATTCACCACGCCAATCGCGCCTCGGAAGTCATTCGCCGGCTGCGGGCGTTTTTGCGCAAGGGCCGCAAACGTGCAGAGCTGCTGGCCCTGAATCAGGTGGCCAGCAACGTGGCCCTTCTGTGCCAGTGGGAGGCCGACAAGCATCGAGTATCGGTGGTATGCCGGCTGCCAGAAACCAGCCCTACCCTGACCGCCGACCCGGTACTGCTAGAGCAGGTGCTCATCAACCTGGTGCGTAACGCCATCGAAGCGAATGTGGAGGCCCGCGTTGATACCAGCTCCGAATCGGCCATCATCGTGACCATTCGGGTGAACAATCTGGGCGAAACCCTGGTCGAAGTGACGGATCAAGGGCCGGGGTTGAACGCCGATGGCATCCGTCAGATGTTTCAGCCATTTTACACCAGTAAGCCGGATGGCCTGGGGCTGGGGCTGTCCATGAGCCGTTCTATTGTTGAAGGTTTCGGCGGTTTTCTGGATGCTTACCCGGCGCCAACCGGCGGTTTAACGCTGGTTTGTCGATTTCCACCACCGGCCTGTCAAAAATCTATTATAAGTCCATGGGAGGCACCCAATTGCCAATGACTGACCAGCCCACAGCCCAGACCACCTTCGTTTACATAGTCGACGACGACGCCGGCATGCTGGAGTCCACTCAATGGCTGCTGGAATCGGTGGGCCTGGCCGTGGAAGCCTACAGCGACGGCCGCAAATTTCTGGATTCTATAACCACACAAAGCAACGGTTGCGTTGTGCTTGATATCCGCATGCCTGGTTTGGGCGGCCTGAATGTACAAGAAGAACTGCAAAAGCGCGGGTTGGCGTTACCCATCATTTTTGTATCTGGCCACGCCGATGTGCCCATTGTGGTGCGCGCGTTCAAATCAGGCGCCTTTGATTTTATTGAAAAGCCGTTTAACGAACAGCTACTTCTAGACAGCGTGCAGCAGGCATTGCAGGAGCACCAACAGACCAGCCATCAACAGCAGGACAGCAGCCAGACCACAGCATTGCTGGATACCCTTACCCGTCGCGAGCGCGATGTATTTCTACCGCTGGCCAAAGGCTACACCAGCCGTGAAATCGCCGAACAGTTGGGGGTAGGCGTAAAAACCATCGACCTTTATCGTGCGCGGGTGATGAAACGGCTGGGGGCAGACAGGCTGCCAGACGTCACTGGCATCGCTCTTGCCGCAGGTTTGGTTGACGCGCTGGATTTGCGCAACAAACGCTAACTGGCAATATGATCGCTAAATCGACCGCGCCTGTACTTCGTGGGCAAGCGCGCCAAGCCTTACAACAGCCTGGTCGATTCGGTCACTCCATGGGTTGCCACAGTTTATTCGCAGGCAAGATTCAAACTTGTTTGAAATAGAGAACATCAAGCCCGGTGCAACATTGATGTTTTCTGCCCTGGCAAGCTGATAAACCAGTGTGCCGGAAACTCCAGCAGGCAGTTGAACCCAAAGCACAAAGCCGCCTTGGGGCCGGCTTATGGCTGTACTTTCGGGAAATGATCGAGCAACCGCTGTACGCATTCGTTCCGTAGCTTGGCGATAATTCTGTCGCGCAGAACGCAGATAACGATCATAACCGCCCTGTTCAAGAAAATGCGCAACGGCCATTTGTGGGATGGAAGACGTCGCCAGATTCGAGAAATATTTGTGTTGCCTGGCGCTCGCCATATAACGCCCGGGCAACATCCAGCCCACTCTCAATCCCGGCGAAATGGTTTTTGATACGGAGCTGCAATAAATTACATTACCTGTGTGGTCAAAGGCCTTCGCGGGTTTCGGTCTTTCGCCGGAATGGTACAAGTCGCCATAAATGTCATCTTCAATCAACGGTACGCCCGCAACGGCAAGCATTGAAACCAGCTGTTGTTTGCGCTCATCCGACATTCTGGCGCCCATTGGATTGCTGTGATTACACACCACCACACAAGCTTTGACAGGCCACTGCTCCAGGGCCAACTCCAAACCCTCAAGACTGAGGCCTTCCGCGGTATGAGTGGGGATCTCCAGCGCTCTCAGCCCAACAACTTCTAGCGCTTGAAGAATTCCGGGAAACGACGGTGACTCAACCGCGACGATGTCTCCGGGTTGGGTCACCGCCCTAAGACCAAGAATGATTGCTTCCTGCGCTCCGTTGGTGACGAGCACGTCCTCAGGAGTGATCGGCACGCCTATCGTCGCCATACGCTGAGCGATTTGTCGGCGTAATGGCTCCTTGCCGGGAAAAGCATATTCCAGTGTTTCAATGCCACGTCGCGCCGCCCAGAGCGCGCTTTGCTGAATCTGGCGAAAGGGCAGAAAATCCGCATGAGGAATAGCTCCAGAAAGGGGCACCATGCGTTTTTGCTCGTCAGCGCACAATTCCAGGGTCATTTCCCGTGCATTAACAGGAACGGGACGGCTCCGATCGGTTTGCATGACGGGTTCCGGAGCATCCCGCAGCGGCAAGCGTACAAAGTAGCCGCTGCGCTCGCGGGCCTGAACATAACCGCGGGCCTCAAGTGTCTGGTGCGCTTGCAATATCGTCGAAACGCTGACGCCAAACTGCCGGCTTAGTGCCCTGACACCGGGCAGCCGATCGCCATCCCGAAAGACCCCATCCTGAACCTGAGCCTGAAGCCTGTCTGCTACCTCGTTATAAAGAGCGCCCATCCTGTTTGCCTCGTTAAACCAAAAAGATTATAGCCTTTAAGCAGACGTTGACTTTATTTCAACAGACCGGCGGCAAAACGGAACATCACAGATGCCACTGAAAATTGCAGTACAGAAAACCGAAAATACAATCTGTACCGGTTCAAAACCAGGTTATCTGATTCTGTTTTGGAATTTGGTATGGGCGGAAAATAGCAATACCGTAACGAGAAAAAGGAATTTGATCATGGGTATAACCAACAATCCCGCGTCCAGCGCAAGTCAAAATAACCTTTTTGGTTTCAGGCCGCCATCTGTGAAACTTGCCGCAAAACATCCTGATCAAACCCGTAAGGATTTGGCAATACTAGGTCTATCTGTTTGCCAGTGCGAGTCAAAACACTGGATGGTAACGCATCGCGCTACCCTGCCCGAGCTGCACTTTTACAGTGAGTGGGAATTAACGCAGTTTGCCAACCACAAGGCATACCAATACGCCAATCAACCATCAACGGAGAACACATGACACGCTATCCCATTTATCAGGTAGACGCGTTTACCAGCGAAATTTTCAAAGGTAACCCGGCCGCGGTCATGCCCTTAAAGGCGTGGCTTCCCGACGGGGTTCTTCAGGCCCTTGCCGCCGAGAACAACTTGTCAGAAACGGCCTTTTTTGTTCCTGAGCCAGAGGCTAGTGAAGCAGACTTCCATATTCGCTGGTTCACGCCAGAAATCGAAGTTCCTCTTTGCGGTCACGCTACGCTGGCAAGCGCCTGGGTTATTTTCAACAAACTGGGTTGGACTTCAGACCGGATTCGCCTGCGCTCCAAAAGCGGTCCGCTTGGCGTGCACAAGCAATCCGACGGTTGGCTGGTTTTGGATTTCCCAAATCTTGCGGTTACCGAACAATCTACACCCAGCATCATACTTGAAGCTTTGGCGGATGCGCCGACTACGATTTTTTACGTCGCCAAAGACACCAACTACATGCTGGTGTTAGAAAACGAAGCTGCGGTAAAAGCAGCACAACCCGACATGCAGAAAATTAAACAGCTTAAGAGCTTGGGGTTGATAGTCACCGCGCCCGGAACTGATTCGGACTTTGTTAGCCGTTACTTTGTGCCGTGCGCCGGTATTACCGAAGACCCTGTGACCGGCTCTATACACAGTGCGCTGGTGCCGTATTGGGCAGAGAAATTGGGCAAGAAAGTTCTGGAAGCGCGTCAGCTTTCTGCACGTGGTGGTCTGCTGCGCTGCGAATTGAAGGGAGAACGGGTAGCCATTGCCGGCCAAGCGGCGTTTTACTTGGAAGGCACCGTATACCTTCAATAGGACTGGTATACTTTGTGCCCACATTTTTAGCGGCAGACGGTAATGACAACGCTTTCCAGTAACCAGAACGCCAACAATCAGCACGCTAGTGACCATCGCGGCAGCCATTACGATGTCATTATCATCGGCGCCGGCGCGGCGGGGCTGATGTGTGCGGCAACCGCTGGCTATCGAGGGCGTAAGGTTCTGGTGCTGGATCATGCTAATAAGGCTGGTAAGAAAATTCTGATGAGCGGCGGCGGGCGCTGTAATTTCACCAATCTAAACAGCACAACCGCGAACTTTTTGTCCGACAATCCCCATTACTGCATTTCAGCGCTGAGACGCTACACCCCCAGGCACTTTCTGGATCTGGTGGAGCGGCATGGCGTGGAGTACGAAGAAAAGGCTCCAGGCCAGTTATTCTGTCAGCACAGCGCCAAAGACATACTGAACATGCTGCTGACCGAGTGCGAATGGGCCGGAGCTGAAGTGCGCCTAAAAACCGGCGTTACGGAGGTGGCAAGAACGCCCAAAGGTTATCGCCTTACCGCGGGTGGCCAAGCATTAACCTGTGAGTCTTTAGTCGTTGCCTGTGGCGGGATGTCTATCCCCACCCTGGGGGCTTCTAGCTTCGGCTACAACCTGGCCCGCCAATTCGGGCTGGAAATACTACCCACCCGCGCCGGGCTGGTGCCCTTTACTTTACATCCGGAACTGAAAATGACACTGGCCCCGTTGGCTGGCATCAGTTGCCCGGTAAGCGCGGAGTGCAATCATGAACAGTTCCAGGAACCGATGCTGGTTACCCACCGCGGTTTAAGTGGCCCAAGCATGCTGCAGATTTCCAGCTTCTGGCAGCCCGGTGACGAACTGCACATCAACCTGCTGCCACAACAGCAGGTTGAGCAAGACCTGCTAAGCCTGCGCAAACTCAAACCGCAAAGCACGCTCGAACACTATCTAAACGCGCACCTGCCAAAACGCTTCGCGCAAGCCTTCAACGAGCTGCAACGTTGGACCGGTCCGCTTCAAAGCTACCGCAACCCGGATATCGAACAGATCAGCCGCACGCTGCAGCAGTGGACCATAAAGCCCGCAGGCACCGAAGGCTATCGCACTGCGGAAGTGACCTTGGGCGGGGTTGACACCCGCCAGTTGTCGTCCAAAACCATGGCGGTTCTGGAGCAGCCTAATCTGTATTTTATTGGTGAAGTGGTCGACGTTACCGGCCATTTGGGCGGGCATAACTTTCAGTGGGCCTGGGCATCGGGTGTGGCGGCCGGGCAGGCGGCGTGAGTTTGCAAAAAACCGCAAAGCGGGGACGGATTTCAAATCTGTCCCCTATCCCGCTGTCTATTCAGGCCTGCCAACTCACATCCGGCTTCCAGTTATCAATCCATGCCGGAACATCACTCGCAGGCATCGGTCTTGCGATGCCGTATCCTTGCGCTAATTCGCAGCCTAGCTTTGATAACGCCGCACCGTGGGCAATCGTTTCCACACCCTCTGCAATTACGTCACGTTTGAATGATTTCGCCAAACCTATTATGCCCTCAACAATGGCTAAATCATCAGAATCGACTAGCATGTCGCGTATAAAGCTTTGGTCTATTTTAATCAGGCGGGCCGGTAAACGCCTGAGATGTGTCAGTGACGAATAGCCTGTGCCGAAGTCATCTAAAGCAAAGTTTACACCCAGCGCTATACACGCATCCATAACCTCTGACACATGCTGCACGTCGTCTAAGGCGCTTGTTTCCAGCACCTCTAACTCTAAAAGCTGAGGTTTAACATCAGGGTGGGTCGCAAGCAGAGTGGCTAGCTTCTGTGTAAAATCAGGTTGTTGCAATTGTACTGCCGCAATATTTATGCTGATGTTTATAGAAAGACTGAACCCCAAGTTTTGCCATTGACTGATCTGCGCCAGCGCCGTATCAATAACCCATTCACCCATCTCGATATTCATAGCATGTTTTTCAATCACGGGCAAAAACGCAATTGGATTTAACAGGCCCCGTTCAGGATGTTGCCAGCGAATTAACGCCTCAACACCCGTAACCGTACCCGTCCGCATATTAACTTTAGGCTGATAATAGAGCACGAATTGTTTATTATCCAATGCACTGCGAATAGCCGCCAGGCTTTTCCGTTGCTCTTTAACCGCATCATCTTGAGCCGTATCAAACAAATGATAACGATTCTTACCTGATTCTTTAGCCACATACATGGCTTGATCTGCGTGGCGCACAAGTTGGTCAGCATCGACATTGTCCTGCGGGTAAACGGTAACCCCAATACTTGCTGATACCTTTACCACCGCTTCACCAAGAGCCACCGGCCCAGAAGCCGCGAGTAGAATACGCCCTAGTATGGGCTCGCAATCTTCGACCCTTACCAAATTAGTTAAAACGGCAACAAACTCATCACCGCCAATCCGGGCTAAGGTATCACCTTCACGTAATGCATCTTGCATGCGCTGAGACAGTGCAACTAGCAGTTCATCGCCCACATCGTGCCCGTAGGCATCATTAATGCGCTTAAAACCATCTAAATCGAGAAATAAGACCGCTAGTGATTTATCATGGCGGTGGCACTGCAACATCGCTTGCGACAATCGGTCCGCAAGCAATGAGCGATTGGGTAACCTCGTGAGTATGTCGAAATGAACTATACGTTCTAGCTGGTCTTGATGTTCTTTAATCTGGGTTATATCGGTACATAAGGCAACATAGTGGGTGGTGACGTTATTTGCATCGCGTACGGCACTGATGGTTTTCATTTCCGCGTATAATTCACCACACTTACGACGATTCCAGATTTCGCCATACCAATAGCCTTCTTTCAGTAGCGCATTCCACATATCAACATAAAATTCTGGGGATTGCCGACCCGATTGTAGAATCCGTGAATTTTTCCCAATAACCTCTTCACGGCTATAGCCTGTTGTTTCTGTAAAAGTGTCGTTAACGTCCAGTATGGTTCCAGCAGCATCCGTAATGGTGATCGCTTCACCTGCATGGGCAAATACACTGGCTGCCAAGGCTAACTCATTTGCTCGTTTTTCCTTCTCCGCATTCGCGAGAATTAATTCATTTGCTCGTTTATCTTTCTCTTTATTTTGAAAGGCGAGTTCTTCGTTAGCAAGAATCAACTCGCTTGCCCGCTTTTCTTTTTCTTCATTGGCTATATTTTGGTTCTCTTCAGCTTTCTTTCTATCGGTAATGTCAATCATCGCGGTTAGGCAGTCCATACCCGTAACGCCCAGATTCGCCTCGACACTGAACCAAGCCGTACGCTTTTCAACCTTAACTAATATTTCGCAAAATTCTATGCCGTTGCCTTCAAAGGCTTTTTCCAGACACCGTTTAAAAGTATCACGATATTGAGCCGTCACGTGGTTTGAAAACAACTTCCCTACTAGATTGGCTCTTTCGATGCGCAGCAGGCTCGCACCGCGCAAATTGACCTGATTGATAACGCCATCCCGATCAAAAGCAAAATACGCAATCGGTGCAAATTCAAATAACTCCGTATATCGGTAATGCAATCGTTCTGTTATCCGCGCCTGCTGCAATTCCTCATTTTGCATTTCCAGTTCGATTTTATGAACTTGCAGTTCATACAGCATCCTTTGGGCGTTCTCTTCACTCCGGATAGCGTTGTTACGCTGGACCTGGTTTTCCAATCGTATTTCGGCACGCTGCCGCAATTCTGTTGACAGCGGCTTTGGCGGCTTTGGCGGGGTGGTCATATTACCGGCCTTAAAACACGTAATTCTTTCTCTAACTTTTTGGCTTCGCTAATGTTAATGAAGGTGATAACCACACCACTGATCACGTCATCCTGCGTTCGGTAAGGCATGATGCGAACCTTGAACCAGCGATCATTGTCGGCAGTGATCTCCTTTTCTGAAAACACCAGCGTCTCTAACACCGCCTTCGCATCCTTTTGCAGTGTGACATAATCCAGCTCAGTCGCTACATCCGAAAGTGGGCGACCGACATCGCTCGCGATCAGTTTGAACAGAGGAGTGATGTGAGAGGTAAAACGCCGTACGCGCAGTTTATTATCGAGGAATATCGTGGCTATTTCCGTGCTATTAAGCAGATTCTTCATGTCGTTATTGGTCCACGACAAATCTTCGACCTTGGATTGCAGTTCGGCGTTGACGGTTTGTAACTCTTCGTTCATCGACTGCATTTCTTCTTTGGAAGTGGTTAGCTCCTCATTGGTCGACTGCAACTCTTCATTGGTTGATTGCAGTTCTTCATTAGCAGATTTCCGCTCTTCCTGGGAAGCCTGCATTTTTTCGTGAAGTGATTGTATGTCGCTACGAGCCTGTTGCAATTCGGCCTTACTTTCTTGTTCGGCTGCACCCGGTTTTCTGCGGGGCAACTTGGTTGATTTCGCAACATCGGTAAACACCACCATTAGCAAACCAAGCAGAGATTTTGGTTTAGTAATGGCTTGAACCGTCAAATTAATAGTGCATGCATCTACCGTCAGGTTTGGAATATTAACAGGCTCTACCTGCGTCTGAGCTTGCTTCATTGCGAGATTAATGTGGTGTTGCAGTTCCTCACGCGCCATTACGTGAATATTCCAGTTGGCTTTTCCTGCAGCGGGTTCTAAATACTTTCCGGTGCGACCATTGATATAAAGTATATCACCGGCAGCATTCACCAAAACCGCGGCGGGTGAGTAGTTTTGTAGCAGAATTTGATCCGCCTGCCCTTGTAAGTTGGTGATTTTTGGGGTCATGTCACGAGGACTCTCAGGTTCATTTTCTAACAAGGATATGACGGGAACTTTGTGTGTAGGGAAGTCAACTTCTACATGGTGTTCAAGAGTATCAATACGGGTATAGATCCGGGCATTATCGTTGAGTGCTGAGAACAATGAAGTGGCATTACCAATCGTTTCAGCGTTGCCTAAAAGCAAAATACCGTTAGACGTTAATGCGTAGTGAAACAGTGGAATTAGCTTCTGCTGTAAGCTCACACCAAAATAAATTAAAATATTACGACACGTAATAATATCTAATTTTGTGAATGGTGGGTCCATAATGATGTTCTGTGGTGCAAATATAACCATATCACGTATTTTCTTAGTGATGCGGTAACCGTTATCCTCTTTAATAAAGTAACGATTTAACTGATCTGAAGGTACAGCAGCTTCAATATTTGCGGGATACTGACCTACTCGCGCAATATTAATAGCATCATCGTCTAAATCAGTCGCAAATATCTGTAACTTGAAACGCCCTTTGGGCTTAACGTCATCCAAAACGTCCATTACCGTCATTGCTAGCGAGTACGCCTCTTCTCCCGTGGAGCAGGCCGTCACCCAAGCTCGAAGTTCTTTACCTTCAGGATAATGAGCTAAAAGTGCTGGCAATGAAACTGACCTGAGCTGTACCCATACTTCTTGGTCACGAAAAAAATGGGTGACCCCAATTAATAATTCTTTGAACAGTAAGTCTTGTTCTTGTAAATTCTCACGTAGATAACGCGCATAGAGTTCCATGGTTTTAAGCTGGTGCAAACCCATGCGTCGCTCAATGCGACGATAGAGCGTATTTTCCTTATAGAATGAAAAATCGTTCCCGGTACGCTCACGCAATATGATAACGATCTTTTCAAGCGAGCTTGCTGGCTTAAGCTTTAACTTCATTGCAATGTTATTCAGAACACCCCGTGGGCTATGGTTCATAAACGCCACTATGTGTTCTGGCAGTTTTTCAGTCGATGCGACGATGTCAGCTAGCCCAGCATTGATCGCGCTACGAGGCATTGCATCAAATTTCGCGGATTCAGGCGACTGCACCAAAGACAGCCCCGCATTCTCCTTGATGGCGCGTAAGCCTATCGTGCCATCAAAACCCATGCCAGACAGAATGATACCCACAGCGCGTTCGTGCTGATCATCAGCCAGAGACCGAAAAAAGTAATCAATGGGTAACCGCAACCCACGCTTATTTACCGGATCAAGCAAAAATAGTGAACCGTGTAGGATAGACAAATCTTTGTTAGGTGGGATTACATACACGCAGTTAGGCTCTACCTTCATACGGTTGCGCGCTTGCATCACTTTCATCTGTGTAATGCGTTGCAGCAACTCGGGCATAATGCTTTTGTAGGTAGGGTCAAGATGCTGGATGACAACAAATGCGGTGCTACAGGGAGTTAGCACATGAGAAAGAAAATCTTCTAACGCTTCCAGGCCACCCGCAGATGCACCAATGCCTACGATGACTGGCGTGTTCGCAACAGCTGACGGCTCCGGCTCGGCGGAAGGACTTGTCTTGATAACGTTAACTTTCTGTCGCATCCCGCTAAATTCCTTTAAACCCGACGCATCGATTGTAAACTTTACTGTTTACTTTTGTAATCACAATAGACGAATTGGTTGTAGCCCAGCCCGGGTAGGGAACAACGTTGATAAAAAAGGCGAAACCACGTTAGTGGCCTCGCCTTTTTAAGGGTCGGGCGTAATTTCCAAAGCGGGGACAGATTTGAAATCTGCCCCCTAAAACCACAAATGTATCCACTATTCCGTAAAATCTCAGCGCAGAATAACCAGTGGTTTTTTAGCTGTTTTCAGCATATTGGTGGTGGTACTACCGAGCAGGAACCTACGAATTTTTGAGTGGCCATAGGCGCCCATTACCAGTAAATCAATGTTGTGTTCGTTCTGGTAGCGATGCAACACATGCTCTACCTCACCGCTGCGGATGGCCAGGGTGATGTCGGCTTCCAGCGGTGCCAGCATGGCCTCGGCTTTGCGCAGCTGCGCCATGGCCTCTGGGCTTTCCTCGCCTACCATCACCAGGTGCAGTGGCATGCCTCTCAAAACCTGGGTGGCGGCTAAGTGCTCTACTCCACGAAACGCGGTAGCGCTGCCGTCAAAAGCCAACATGGAGCTTTGCGGCGCAGAAAAGTTGTCAGGCACCAGCAGAATTGGGCGGCTCATGCTGCGAATCACCGTCTCCAGCTGACTGCCAATGTGCAGATCGCGGTCGGAGCTGCTTTCGCCATAAAGACCCATCACCAGCAAGCGCGTCTGCTCCTGAAGCCCTAGTAGGGATTCGGTGAGGTCGCCGTGGCGCTGACGCTTTTTGATGTCGCTGATGCCCGCCTGCTTAACTCGCTGCTCGGCGTTTTCCAGCATGTGATTGCCGTGCTCCAAAGCGAGCTTAGAGCGTTTGCGATCCAGTTCGGCCAGTTCGTCCAGCAAATGTTCCCGGCTGCCGAGGCCAATATTGCCAGCCAGGTCCGGCTCTGACGGATAGCGCTCTTCGTCCAGCACGTGCAGCAGGGTCAGCGGCGAGTCCATATATTTGCTCGCCCAGGCAGCGTAGTCACACACCGCCGGCGCAGCGCGTGAGCCGTCAATGCAGGCCACCACGTGCAAGGTGTCTTGCGGCGCGTTTTGTGACGCTTTTTGTGAAGGGCGCTTGGCGTTCGGTGTTGTATTTTGCATATTAATGGCCTATCAGCTGGTCAACGCCTTCCGGCTTGTCGTGCACACCAAAGCGGTCAACGATGGTGGCACTGGCTTCGTTCATGCCAATAACTTCTACCTCTGCTCCGTCGCGGCGGAACTTGATAACGACCTTGTCCAGCGCACCCACGGCGGTAATGTCCCAGAAATGGGCGCGACTCACATCTATTACTACTTTATCGACCACTTCACGGAAGTCAAAGGCGGCTACAAACTTTTCCGACGAACTGAAGAATACTTGCCCGGTAACCTTATAGGTACGGGTACTGTCAGCCTCGTTCAAAACACTGTCCACGCCCATGTAATGGCCAATTCTGTTGGCGAAAAACAGCGCCGCCAGCAGCACACCGGCAAATACGCCCAATGCCAGGTTGTGAGTGAACACCACCACCACCACGGTCACCAGCATCACAATGTTGGACGACAACGGATGGGTTTTCAGATTGCGGATAGACTCCCAGGAGAAGGTGCCGATGGACACCATGATCATCACCGCTACCAACGCGGCCATGGGAATGCGCACCAGAAAGTCGTCCAGTACCAGAATCAACACCATCAGGAAAACACCGGCGGTCAGCGTTGACAGGCGGCCACGGCCACCGGATTTGATATTGATGATCGACTGGCCAATCATGGCGCAGCCTGCCATACCGCCCAGCAAGCCCGAACCGATGTTGGCAATACCCTGCCCCTTGCATTCGCGGTTGCGGTCGCTTTCGGTATCGGTCAGATCGTCCACGATGGTGGCAGTCATCATCGATTCCAACAGGCCCACCGCTGCCAGCGGTATGGCGTAGGGCAAAATAATCATCAGGGTTTCAAGATTCAGCGGCACATCTGGCCACAGGAAAATCGGCAGTGTATCCGGCAGGTCGCCCATATCACCTACGGTGCGCACGTCGATATCAAACAGGAACGCAACAACCGTCAGCCCCACAATGCACACCAATGGCGACGGCAGCACCTTGCCCAGCTTCGGTATATAAGGAAACAAATAGATGATGCCCAGGCCAGCCGCCGTTAGTGCATATACGTGCCAGGTAACGTTGGTCAGTTCCGGCAGCTGAGCCATGAAGATCAGGATGGCCAAGGCGTTGACAAAGCCGGTCACCACCGAGCGCGACACAAAGCGCATCAGGCTGCCCAGCTTTAAGTAGCCGGCCACCAACTGAATCAGACCTGTGAGCAAGGTGGCGGCCATCAGATATTCCAGGCCGTGTTCTTTTACCAGGGTAACCATGAGCAGCGCCATGGCGCCGGTAGCTGCAGAAATCATGCCCGGCCGGCCGCCGACAAAGGCGATGATCACGGCGATGCAGAATGACGCGTACAGCCCTACTTTCGGGTCTACGCCGGCAATAATGGAAAAGGCAATGGCTTCGGGAATCAGCGCCAGCGCCACCACTACGCCCGCGAGTAAATCGCCGCGCACATTCGACAGCCATTGATGCTTAAGGGTGTTCACCATATCGGGTTCCGTTTTTACTTAAGAGCTTCTTAAGAGTTGCTTAAGGGTTACTCAGTTCGGGTCATTGCGACAGCCGCTATCGCCAGCAACCGTCTGCGGTTGTGGTAATGGGTTGTAAGCGTGAAAATAGCTGTGAAAAGGTGGCAGAGTTTAGCAGATTGTGTTGCCTGGCAAAAACCGCTGTGCAGGACAGTTATTACCATGGACGTAACCACCGATTTTTTGGCCACTAATCAATCCACTATCCGTTTGGCCATTGCTTTGTTGCTGGGCGCCATTGTGGGCCTGGAACGGGGCTGGGATGCCCGCGAACAGAAATCCGGCGATCGTGTTGCGGGTATTCGCACCTTTGCGCTGGTCGGCTTGCTGGGCGGGGTGGCCGCGCTGATTACCCGCGAACTTTCAGCCTGGGCATTCCCGGTATTGCTGATTGCCGTGGTCGCGACAGGCCTGGTTGCCTACAGCAGCCGGTTGCAGTACATCCGCAACTTCAGTATTACCGGAATCATCGGCATGGTGCTGACCTTCTGTTTTGGCGCCATTGCGGTGGCCATAGATCCGGTGATTGCCACGGCAGCAGCGGTGGTCACGGCTATCATTCTGGACAATAAGGAAGAGATTCACAGCCTGGTACATAAACTTCAGGCCAGCGAGCTGGACGCAGCGCTCAAGCTACTGCTGATTTCCGTGGTGATGCTGCCCTTGTTACCCAATCAAAGCATGGGCCCCGGCGGTGTGCTGAACCCGCGGGAAATCTGGTGGATGGTGGTGATGATTGCCTCCATTTCCTTTGTCGGCTATTTCACTATGCGTTTGGCCGGCACTCAAAAGGGTATTCTATTCACCAGTCTGTTCGCCGGCTTGAGCTCGTCCACCGCGCTGACCCTGCACTTTGCGCGGCAGTCTGCAAAGGCGCCGCAAATAGCGCCGCAACTGGCGGCCGGCATTTTGATTGCTTGCGGCACCATGTTTCCGCGCATTCTGATTTACTGCTTTGTGATTGCGCCGGCTCTGCTTCCCAGCCTGGTGCTCCCGGTTCTGGTGATGACAGCGCTGCTTTACGGCCCGGCCCTGATAATCTGGTATCGGCACAGCCACAACAGCAATGTCAGCCAGCCGGTGCTAAGCCAGAATCCGTTGGACTTAACCTCGGCCCTGGTTTTTGGTGCTCTTCTGACCGGCATCCTGCTATTGGGTGAGTTCCTGAAAAACTGGCTCGGCGATACCGGCATCTATGTGCTGGCCGCCAGTTCAGGCATCGCAGATGTGGACGCCATTACTCTGTCGCTCACCCGCATGTCCCTCGCTGGTCTGGACAGCAATACCGCGGTAATAGGCATTGTGATCGCCGCGGCGGTGAATAATCTGGTGAAATCCGGCATGGCACTGGGTATTGGCAGCCGCCAGACTGGATTGCTAGTGACGGTGCCCATGGTATTGTCGCTGGCGGCCGGCTTGCTAACGGCATTGTTACAAACGCCTTAAACCCGGTCCAGAAGCCGAGAATTGTGCGAAAAAATACCCTTTTAACGCGCCATTCATGTATTAAGTGGCAAAAACCCGTATATTTCCACGATCTAAATCTTTTACAAAGGATACCTTAATGCTGTTTGCAATCATTCTAGGCGGCCTGATTGGTTCGGCTTTTGGCGGCTTCGCCGGCTTCATTATTGGCGGCGCGATTGGTGCATTTTTACTGAACCGAATAAAAAGCCGGTTAATCGGAAAACTGCAGAATATTCAAAGCGGTTTTGTTGAGTCTGTGTTCGCGGTCATGGGTGCGGTGTGCAAAGCCGACGGCGTGGTTTCACAAAATGAAATCGCCGTGGCGGAGGCCATGTTTACCCGCTTTCGCCTGAACGAAAGCCAGAAGACCAACGCCCGCGCCGCGTTCAACCGCGGCAAAGCACCAGAGTTTGATCTGGACGCCGAACTGCAACGCTTTATGCGCGTCAGCGGCGGCCAGTCGGCTTTGTTGCAGATGTTTCTGCAGGTTCAGGTATCGGCGGTAGCCGCCGATGGTGTAGTGCACCCGGCCGAGCACGAGATGCTGGTTAAAATTGCCCGTGGCCTGGGGTTGCCGGAAAGCCAGGTTGACCAGCTGGAAGCCATGCTGCGTGGTGCCCATTACAGCCAGACCGGCGGCGGCCAGCGCTCCAGCGTTCAACAAAACGAAGACGCCTACAAGGTATTGGGGGTATCGCCGCAAGACAGCGATGACGACATCAAAAAGGTGTATCGCAAGCTGATGAGTGAAAATCATCCGGACAAACTGGCCGGCCGCGGCTTGCCAGAAAGCATGCGCGAAATGGCCGAAGAGCGCACCGGCGAAATCACCCACGCCTACGACGTAATCAAAGACGCCCGCAGTGCCAATAAATAGGGGCTCCCGGGGACAGATTTGAAATCCGTCCCCTAGCTCAGACCCCCAGGGACGGATTTCAAATCCGTCCCTTAGCTTGCCCCCTAGCTCCCAGCAACTGTTTCACTTTTTGCCCGCTTTGCTCACCCAGTACCAACAGCGCCGGTGTGAGTAGCAGGGTAAGCACCGTTGCGAACGTCAGCCCACCGGCAATGGCGCTGGACATCTGGGTCCACCATTGGGTGGATGGCGCGTTTAGCCCTAGCGACGGTGTAATCAAATCTACGTTTATGCCCAGCACCATCGGCATCAGGCCTAGTACGGTGGTTATGGCGGTTAGCAACACCGGGCGTAGGCGCAGGCAACCGGTTTCCAGCGCCGCTGCCGCCGGTTCCATGCCGTCGGCCCGCATCTGGTTGTAAGTATCAATCAGAATAATATTGTTGTTTACCACAATACCCGCCAACGCAATGGTACCCATACCCACCATCACAATGCCAAACGGCTGACTGTTCAGAAGCAGGCCCAGTAACACGCCAGCGGTAGACAGTACAATGGCCGACAAAATCAAAAAACTTTGGTACAGCGAGTTGAACTGGGTCACCAGAATCAGCAGCATCAGCCCTATGGCCACCAGAAACGCGTTAATCAGGAAGTTGGCCGCTTGCTGTTGATCTTCACTTTCGCCACCTTCAAGCACGGTTATGCCGTCCGGCAACTCAGGCATGTTAGCGAGCAGCTCTCGTAACGCCTCTTCCACTTGGCGACCGGGTTGCAGATCGGCTTTGATGGTGATGGTACGGCGGCCATCCACCCGCACGATGTTGCCGGTTTTATCACCGGGCTCTAAACTGACAAACTGCGACAGCGGTACCTGGCCCCGTGAGGTGTTCAGGGTTTGCCGCTCCAGCTGATCCAGTTCACGCCAGTTGTTAGGAACGCGCACCACAATATCCACTTCATCGCGCACGTCTTCCGGGCGGTAGCTGGCCAGCACCAAGCCGTTGGTCACCAGCCGCACGGCGTTGCCGATGCTGGCCACGTCGGTGCCGAAACGGGCCGCCGCTTCGCGGTTCACCTTCAGGCGCCATTCAATGCCGTCAAGGCTGCGATCGTCTTCGGTGTCCACATAAGCACCCTGCTCCAGCATTTGCGCACGTATCGCGCTGACCGCGGCTTCCAGGTTGTCGGGATTACGGCTGCTGATCTGCAACTCAATCGGTTTGCCACCGGCCGGGCCATCTTCCTGCTTACGAAACTCCAGCTCCACGCCCGGAATGTCGGCGGTGCGCTGGCGAAAATCCTCTAAAATAACGTCGGCGGCACGCCGGGTGTTCCATTCGTTAAACTGAAACTGCAGCACACCAATAACATCCGGCGCCATTTGCTGGCTGCCGCTGATCATCGAACGGCTGTACAAGGCACGCACCTCGGGCATGCCCTGTAAACGCCCGGCCACAGCCTGCACAATGGCGTCGCGCTCCCAAATGGACAAATCACCGCGGGCACGCACTTGAACCTGGGCCGACTCCGGTTCTACGCTGGGGAAAAACTCTACGCCGTGGTTTAACCGGCCATAGACGGCGTAAACCACGCCAATCACCAGAATCACCGCTAGCAGAGTCAGTCCGGGGCGACGCAATATGGCGGCCAGACTGTTGCGGTAAACGCCCATCAAACGGTTATCAGTGTGCACCGCCCGCGGCCGGCGACCGCCGCCAATGCCACCCAGCACCGGCAAAAACACCAGCGCCATCGCTAAAGACGCCAGCAGGCAGATAATCACCGTGATGGGCAAAAACTTCATAAATTCCCCGACCATACCGGGCCAGAACAACAAGGGCACAAACACCGCCAGGGTGGTCGTGGTGGAGGCGATAATGGGCCAGGCCATGCGGCTGGCAGCTTCACCCCAGGCGTTGTTAACGCTCAGGCCGTCTGACAGATTTCGATCTGCCAGCTCCGACACCACAATGGCGCCGTCTACCAACATGCCGGTCACCAGAATCAAGGAGAACAGCACAATAATGTTAAGGGTCATACCCATAGACCAGATCACCAGAATCGCCGTCAGGAAGGCGCCCGGAATGGTCAGGCCGACCAATATAGCGGCGCGCGGGCCCATAGTGGCGATGATCACGATGGTGACCAACACAATGGCGGTCAGCACGTTGTTCAGCAGGTCGGTTAGCATGTCCTCCACCTCGCCCGACTGGTCCATGATGTAACGGATATCCAGCTCGTCGGGCAGGCGTTCTTGCGCCGCCACGATCAATTCACGCACCTGAGCACTGGTCGCGATGATGTTGGCCCCGGAACGCTTGGACACTTCCAGCACCAGCGCCGGCTTACCGTTGATACGGGCAAAACCCTGGGGATCTTTGTAGCTGCGCTGCAGCATGGCGACATCACCAAAGGTGATTACGGTGTCGCCAGCTACCTTTACCGGTATCGACAGCACGTCTTCCACGTTTTCAATCACGCCCGGCACTTTCAACGTCATCCGGCCATTGCCAGTGTCGATGGAGCCCGCCGCTACCAGCTGGTTGTTGCGCGACACCAATGTGCCCAACTGATTAAAATCCAGGCCATAACTTTCCAACACCTGGGGGTCGACGACAATTTCCAGCAGATCTTCGCGATCGCCGGCAATGTCGACTTCCAAAACTTCCGGAATGGCTTCAATGGCGTCTTTCAAGCCGCGGGCGATGGTGATCAGCTCACGCTCGGCCAGCGGGCCGGAGAGGCCAATGGACATCACCGGAAACAGTGAAATATTCACTTCATTCACTCGTGGCTCATCGGCTTCCTGCGGCAGATTGCTGCGTGCGGTATCTACCTTTTCGCGCACGTCCTGCAAGGCTTTGTCGGCGTCGAAACCAGCGTCAAATTCCAGCATGACGGACGCAAAGCCTTCAGAGGCGTTCCCGCGCATTTCCTTGACCCCTTCCAAAGAGCGCAATTCCTGTTCCATCGGCCGTACCAGCAAACGCTCGGCGTCTTCCGGGCTGACGCCTTCAAGGCTCATGGACACATAAATCATCGGAATGGTGATGTCCGGATTGGCTTCTTTGGGAATTACCATGTAAGCGGCGTAACCGCCAATCACCAGAAACAACAGCAACAGCAACGTGGTGCGACTGCGGTCTATAGCTGCAAATATAAGGGAGCGCATGAGTTAGCCCTCGCCGCTGGTTGCGGCAACGGCCGTGACTTCTTCACCCTCGCTGACAAAGCCTGCGCCGCGAGTAATCAGGCGCAGGCTTTCCGGTAAGCCATCTACCCAGGCGCCATCGGTTTTCACGCTGAGCAGGCGAACCCGGGAAAACACCACTTTGTTGTCATCGCCGACGTGTTTTACGCCAGGCTTACCGTTGCTATCCAACGCCAGAAACGCCGGCGACAGGTGATGGGCGCTCACCTCGGGCAAGGCAATGGCCAGGTTGGCGCTGCCACCAGCGATACGCCTTTGTTGCGGGTTGTCTACCTCTACTTCGATCGCAAAGCTGCGGGTGCCGGTGTCGGCGGCGCTGGCTAAAAAACGAACACGCCCGCTTAATTCTTCGCCGTTCAGCAACCGCACACTGACCAGCTGGCCTTCAGCGACCTGGTGCACCGCTTGCTGGGGTATCTGGGCCGTGGCTTTTAGCCGGTCTACCTGAACTACGTGCATCAAGGCCGTGCCCGGTTGTACCCAATCACCCGCTTCTACGGATTTTTGGTTAATCACGCCATCAAAGGGCGCTTGGGGCGCCAAATCTGCAACCCCCTGATCGGCCATTTCCAATTCGGCTTTGGCCGCCGCCATTTCGCTTTCCAGCCCCAGCAAATCCGAATCAGACGCCAGATTACGGCTGCGCAAACTCTGGGCAGCGTTCAAATCCGCGTTCAGTTTGCGCACCCGTGCCTGCCAGCGACTGCGTTCGGCGCTGCGACCGTCGTCAGTGAGGGTGAGCAGCGTCTGGCCTTTACTAACGGTGTCACCCAGTCCGACCTCCAGTGATTTCACCGTGGCAGATATCCTGGCGGACACGGCAACGGATCGCCACGGCAACACCTGCCCTTGTACCAACAATTCGGGCTGATAATTGCGAGCGTTCAACGTTGTTACCTGTACCCGGGTCAGTTCGGTGCCCTGCTGCGCCAGTGGCTCCGGCGCTTTGGTTTCTGTCTGTTTGATGTCGCCGCTGGCCATCCAGACTAGCAACGCCACAATTAACACGACGGACAGGCCGACAGAGCTCCATTTGAATTTGTTCATACTGCTCTCATTAAAAAAACCGGTTGTTGCGAACACCACTAAAAAAACGGGTTGCCAAGCGCATAAAAAAGAGGTTAGATTCTACACAGTTTCGGTAAATGAATTTCGAAGAGATATGTATTAAATGAACTTTAACGCTGTTGTTATCCTAATGAAGCTCGTGCTGGTGGTGATGGTATCCCCCGGGGGCTTTTGCGTGGATACACAGTTGAGGCGAGATTTCTAAACCGACACTGCAAACACCAAAGCCCCCGGCACCGAAAGGTCCCGGGGGCTTTTTTTTGGCCTTTTTTGAAAGCACTTGTAACGGTAAACCGACAATAAAAGGAACTCAGACCATGAACGGCGCGCAGCACATACTCCAGGCTTTCCAGCGGCACAGTATTACCACGGTATTCGGCTACCCCGGCGGTTGCATCATGCCGCTGTACGATGCGCTGGTGGATGATGTGAGTGTGGAACATGTGCTGTGCCGCCATGAGCAAGGCTGCGCCCTGGCCGCTGACGGCTACGCCCGCGCAAGCGGCAACTTGGGCGTGTGCATTGCCACGTCCGGCCCGGGCGCTACCAACCTGATTACCGGCGTGGCCAACGCGTTTCAGGATTCGGTGCCGCTGCTGGTCATCACCGGCCAGGTGCCTTCGGAGCTGATTGGTACCGATGCGTTTCAGGAAACGGATGTACTGGGTATGACGCTGGGCATTGTTAAACACAGCTATCTGGTGGATGACGCCGACAGTTTGCCCGGCATTCTTGTTGAGGCCATTGCTTTGGCGCAAAGCGGCCGGCCAGGGCCGGTATGGATCGATATTCCCAAAGATATTCTGCTGACTCAGGTAAACCCGGAAGCAGCTGATCATGATAAGCGCGAGAGTTGTGAAAGCGCAGAGCCACGAACCGATTCGGCCATATATAGCGCCGCTATCGATAAAGGTATCAACGAAACTCTGCGCCTGCTGCGCGAGGCCCGTCAGCCATTATTGTACAGCGGCGGTGGCATCACGTTAGCCGGCGCTGAGGACAGCTTTCGCGAGTTTGCTGAACACTCGGCCCTGCCCGGTGTTGTCACTCTAAAGGGCATTGGCAACCCGGGCCGGCACAACCCGAACCACTTGGGCATGCTGGGCATGCACGGTTGTCGTGCGGCCAATCGCGCGGTGGACGAATGTGATCTGCTTCTGGTGATCGGCGCCCGCCTGGATGACCGTGCGACCGGCAAGCCGGAAACCTTTGCTCCCAACGCAAAGATTATTCACATCGATGCCGACAGCGCCGAGTTCAACAAGATAAAAGCCGCGGCTGTGACCATCAACGCGAATTTGAATGACGTGTTGAGCGCCCTTACCCGCGGGCTACAAGCACAGCCGTTGAGCATTGAAACCTGGCAGAAGCAATGCCGCACCTGGCTCACCACCGGTGGCTTTCAGGCTGCGGATAACGAGGAAGCCCTGGCGCCCATTACCGGCCCGGCGTTTGTGCGCCAGCTGTCCCGCATTGCCAGTGATGACACGATTATTTCCTGCGACGTAGGCCAACACCAGATGTGGGTAGCGCAGCATTATCAGTTCAATCACCCGCGCCAGCATCTGACCAGCGGCGGCCTGGGCACCATGGGTTTCGGCCTGCCAGCAGCCATTGGTGCGCAGTTCGCAAAGCCTGGTACGGCGGTTATAAACGTAGCCGGCGACGGCTCGTTCATGATGAATGCCCAGGAGCTGGCTACTATTCGCCGTTACCGGCTCCCACTGAAAATAATCATTCTGGATAACCAGTGCCTGGGCATGGTGCGCCAGCAGCAGGAGCTGTTTTATAACAACCGCGAAAGCCACATTAACCTGGACGACAACCCGGATTTTGTAGCCATGGCACGGGCCTTCGGTATTCCAGCGTTGCACATCAATCGCACCGATCAGATTCGCCGCGGTATTGAGACGATTCTGGCTTACAAGGGCCCGATGCTGTTGCACGTGGCCGTTGCTCGCGAAGAGAACGTGTGGCCCACAGTAAGACCCGGCGGAAGCAACCGCGACATGATCGAAAGTACGAAACCAGCGAAGAACAAAACCGAGGAGAATGCAGCATGAGTAAGGCCATACCATCCAACACAACGGTATCTAGCAAGACTGTCTCCAACCGGCATGTTTTGTATTGCCGTATGCAGTCCGAACCGGCTGGCCTTGAACGCTTGTGCCGCGTGGTGCGGGTTCGGGGTTTTCGGATTGCGGGTATGTCGGTTGAGTGCAGTGGGGAGCATTTTGATATTGCTCTGACGCTGGAGGGTAGCCGGCCGATTTTTATGCTTCAGTCGCAGTTATTGAAGCTGCATACGGTGGGTGAAGTTGTTCTTGGTGAAAGGCAAATGCGCTCGGTAGCCTTTTGATTTGGTGGTGGGTTCGCTTCTTAGCTTAATAGTTTCGAGGCGAACTCGCTTCGTAGCCTGATGGTTCAGGGGCGGGTTCGCGAGGTGGGGGTATCTTTCTGTCAGGGAAAAGGTGTTTGAGCGCAGCGAGTTCTTTTCCCAGAAGAAAGGTACCCCCGCCTCGGTGGCCTCCCCCCATGTCAAAACACAGAAGGAAGAACCGCCAAAAGTCAGATCAACTCAATAGCCACCGCCGTCGCCTCACCACCGCCGATGCACAGTGCAGCAACACCGCGCTTCAGGCCTTTTTGCTTCAATGCGTTGATCAGAGTGACCAAGATTCTTGAGCCGGAGGAGCCAATGGGGTGGCCGAGAGCGCAGGCTCCGCCGTACACGTTCACTTTATTGGCATCCAGGCCTAGTTCGTTGATGGCCAAAAGGGAAACGACCGCGAAGGCTTCGTTGATTTCGTAAAGGTCTACGTCGTCTTTGCCCCAGCCGGCTTTTTTCAAAACTTTGTCGATGGCGCCGATGGGGGCCAGAGTGAACTCTGCGGGTAGCTGGGCGTGGGTAGCGTGGGCGATGATTTTTGCCTGTGGGTGCAAACCGCGGGCTTTCGCTTCTTTTGCCGAAGCCAGTACCAGTGCTGAGGCGCCGTCGCTGATGGAGCTAGCATTGGCAGCGGTTACGGTGCCGTCTTTTTTGAACGCGGGCTTCAGCGTGGGGATCTTATCCGGGCGGGCGTTGCCTGGCTGCTCGTCGGTATCCACCACTGTGTCGCCACCACGACCGGCAACGCTGACTGCGCAGATTTCGGGCGCGAACCAGCCGTTGTCGATGGCGGCGTTGGCACGGTTGAGGGACTCGATGGCAAAGTTGTCCATTTGCTCACGGGTGATCTTATAGTCATCCGCGCTCTTTTGTGCAAAAACGCCCATCAGACTGCCTTCGTAGGCGTCTTCCAGGCCGTCGAGGAACATGCTGTCCATTACCTGGCCATGGCCCATGCGCATTCCGCCGCGAGCCTTGGGTAGCAGATACGGCGCCTGGCTCATGTTTTCCATACCACCGGCAATCATAATATTGTTGGTACCGGCTTTGATCTGGTCGTGGGCGAGCATTACCGCTTGCATACCCGAGCCGCACATTTTATTGACGGTGGTGCAGCCAGAGCTGTCCGGTATGCCAGCGCCGCGGGAAGCCTGTCGCGCAGGTGCCTGGCCGAGGCCAGCCGGCAATACGCAACCCATGATGACTTCATCAATGTCAGCCGGCTTCAGGCCGGAACGCTCTATGGCGGCTTTTATCGCAACCGCGCCCAACTGCGGCGAAGGCACGCTGCTCAGCGAGCCCATCATGCCGCCCATGGGTGTACGGGCGGCGCCGGCTATTACTACGAAATTATCATTAGACGTGTCAGTCATCGTTGTTTGTCCCCGTTTTATTGAAAGGTTTGGTTGTTATTGGCCATCGTTAATCAGGCGCGGCCGAAAATTGAGCGTGCAATAATTTCCTTCATGATTTCCGACGTACCGCCATAAATGCGCTGCACGCGAGCATCCGCGAAAGCTCGTGAAATCGGATATTCACTGGTGTAACCATAACCGCCAAACAACTGCAGGCAACCATCGGTCACCCGACACTGCATTTCGGTTGCACTGTATTTGGCCATAGACGCAGTGGCGGCATTCAGAGTGCCGGCGACGTATTCGTTGATGCACTGATCTACAAAAGCCTTATTGATGCGGTATTCGGTTTCCATGCGGGCCATTTCAAAACGGGTGTTCTGCAGCTGAGCCAACTTCTGGCCGAACAGCACCCGCTCCTGACAGTAAGCAACGGTCAGGTCCAGAGCACCGCGGGCCGCTGCCACACCCAGCGCGCCAATCACCAGGCGTTCGCGGGGCAGTTCCTGCATCAAATAAGCAAAGCCTTTGCCGGCCTCGCCCAATAACGCCGACGCAGGCACCCGCATATCAGCAAAAAACAGCTCGGAGGTATCACCGGCATGCTGGCCAATCTTGTCCAGATTGCGACCAACGCCATAACCCTCCAGCGTGGTGTCCACCAGAAACAGGCTGACGCCCTTGGCACCGGCGGAGGGATCGGTTTTTGCCGCCACAATCACCATGTCTGCGTGCTGGCCATTGGTAATGAACGTTTTGGAGCCGTTCAGAATGTAGTCGTCGCCCTCTTTTACGGCACTGGTGCGCATAGCCTGCAAATCACTGCCGGCGCCGGGTTCGGTCATGGCGATGGCACCCACGGTTTCACCTGAAACCATTTTTGGTAGCCACTGCTGTTTTTGCTCGTCGTTGCCCAAGTGGCTCAGATAAGGCGCGACAATGTCAGAGTGCACCATCACATTAGTAGACAGCGCGCCAAAGCCCATCCGCGCCAGTTCCTCGCTTACCACTACCGAATACTGGAATGGCGCGCCGCAGCCGCCGCAGTCCTCGGGCACGTCTACGCTCAGCATGCCGGCGTCGCCTAGAGTGTTCCAAAGCTTGCGGGGGGCAATGCCGTCTTTTTCCCATTGCTCGTAGTGGGGTTTAATTTCTTTTTCCAGTGCCTTGATTACCGACTCACGGAACAACGCTAATTCTTCTTGATCGACAATCGCAGTCATACAGACTCCTACTCATAATAAATTGCTGAAAGACCGTTTATCTCGGAGCCATACGCAAAGCGCTATCAAGACGGATGACTTCACCGTTCAACACCGGGTTACGCACCATCTGGTCCACCATCATGCCAAACTCTTCCGGCTTACCCAGGCGTTTCGGAAACACCAAGGTTGCCGCCAGGCTGTCTTGTACTTCCTGCGGCATGCCGGCAATCATCGGCGTCATAAACAGCCCGGGGGCAATAGTGTTCACCCGAATGCCCTCACGCGCCAGCTCACGGGCGGCCTGCAGAGTTAAGGCAACAACGCCGCCCTTAGACGCACTATAAGCTGCCTGACCAACCTGGCCTTCATAAGCGGCAATAGACGCGGTATTGATAATAACGCCCCGTTCACCGTCGGCATTGGGCGCACGCTGAGCCATATCCGCCGCTGCCAGCCGCAAAATATTAAAGGTCCCAATCAGGTTAACTTGCACCACCTTGCTGAAATTTTCCAACGGCAAAACGCCTTCGCGCCCTAAAATTTTGCCAGCGGTAGCCACGCCTGCACAGTTTACGACCACGCCGCAAAGCCCATGGGCCTCACGGGCTTTAGCAAATGCCGCTTCAGCACTTGCGGCGGAACTGACGTCGCACTCAACAAAGATTCCGCCCAACTCTTTTGCAACCGCTTCACCGCGTTCTTTCTGTAAATCAAAGATCGCTATTTTACAGCCGGCTGCCGCCAGCGCCCGCGCTGCACCCTCGCCAAGGCCAGATGCACCACCTGTTACAATAGCCGCTACGTTCTGAAATTCCATCGGATACTCCCGTCGCTGTGGATAACAATACAATCAAATTGCTTTACGTTTACGTAAACTTTAACTAACCTGACAAAAAAAGGAAATACTCAATGGTTCAAAAGAAAACCTACAGCATCAGCGAACTGGCTCAGGAGTTCGATGTAACAACCCGTAGCGTTCGCTTTTATGAAGATCAGGGCTTGCTAAAGCCCAGCCGTAGGGGCCAAACCCGCATCTTTAGCTCCAAAGACCGGGTGCGCCTGAAACTGATCCTGCGCGGTAAGCGCATGGGGCTGTCGCTGGCCGAGACCAAAGAGTTGTTTGACCTGTGGGATGAAACCACCAGCGGTAACGAAAAACAGCTGTTGCTGATGCTGCAAACCATCACTCGCCGCCGCCAGGCGCTGGCGCAGCAAAAAGAAGACATCGCCATTGTGGAAATGGAAATGGAAAACGCCGAGGCCCGCTGCCTCGAAGCATTAAGCGAACTGCAAATGAAAAAACAGACGGCAACACAGCGCTGACGCCCCAACAACACGGTGACCATCATGAAATCGCAATACTCGGAACTGAACTTCGGCCTTGGTGAAACCCTGGACATGCTGCGCGAACAAATCAACGGTTTCGC
>Ga0314772_1000313_pt1 | contig 27165 bp, 22 predicted proteins | sample MetaGCBIW2018_FD_204520 | JGI IMG/M metagenome (GOLD analysis project Ga0314772, IMG submission 204520) | Cryopeg brine microbial communities from Beaufort Sea near Barrow, Alaska, United States - CBIW 2018 | ecosystem: Environmental > Aquatic > Marine > Coastal | place: USA: Alaska | collected... | reverse complement strand
TTTCAAAAAAAAGATTGGCAATAGTGATATCACGCAGCGAGGGCACTTTTTTAATAGGGCGGTTAATTACTTCTTTAAAATGATCAGCTGTTTTAAAGATCAGGTCTATATCTGCCTTTGTAATGTATTTTATACCCAATAAGTGGTTTACACTTAACTCGCTCATCTTGAAATTGCTATTCTTATTTTTATTACAAAAATTACCATTTTAAGGCTGTTTTTGACTGTTTTCTGTAAATTATTCAGTTTTAGTGAATTCTACAGTTTTTCAGTATACAATATACATTCTTTCATTCTTCATTTTTAACTAAGTAAACCACATCTTCTCCATCATTTTCTTTCCAGCAAACCTTTACTTTTTCGCCGGGGATCGCGTCAACCTGTCTACCCCTATAATTGGGCTGTATGGGCAAATGCCGGCTAAACCTGCGATCTACCAGCGTAAGCAGTTCCACTTCTCGTGGTCTTCCAAAACTTTGCACTGCGGTGAGCGCAGCGTTGATGCTACGACCGGTGTAGAGTACATCGTCTATAAAGACCACTTTTTTATCTTCTACAATAAAATCGATTTTGGTTGAATTTGCGCCAAGAATTTTTTCGCCCCGGCGAAAATCATCCCTAAAAAAGGTAATATCGAGATGGCCCATTTTAATCTGCGGCACATGATAATTTTCCTCGAGCAGTTTTTTAATGCGTTCTGCGAGAAAAATACCGCGCGGTTGCAAGCCTATCAGCGCGGTCTCCTTAAAATCAGTATGGTTTTCAATGAGTTGACAGGCGAGTCGGTTGAGGATGATGTCTATCTCTTTTGCGTTAAGCAATACTTTTTGACTCATAAGAAAGGTTGCTGTCGTCGTTTTACAACCGTAAAGATAGGAATTTTTTAAATTCCCACCAGTGGGTTTTATTTATAGCTTGCTGTATAGATATTTAAAAACTATTTCTGAATTCTACCTTGTAAACTTGCTATACAAATGTTGTTTTTCCGCCACGCGAATAGTTCGTTTAATCTTTATCTTTCTTTTTGCCAAGAAGATTAAACCCAAATGGAATGGCCAAAAAAAGGAACAAATATTTACCGGTAACCAGACCTATGATCGTAATGAGCGCGAGCACGACTATAAGCCAATTAGAAGTTAAGAAGTTTTTCAAAATTATAGGTTCTTTAGAGTAGCGTTTTGAGATGAATTTTGGTTATTTTTTGATCTCAGCGGTAGATTTTACATTGTTCCACTTGTTCATAAGTTCGAGAAAGTTGTATTTGACGGAGGGCTCCTGCCGTTCAAGAATCCCCGCCTGAAAGGAGCGCTGCAAGATATCTTCGATCAAATAATCTTCTTCCACATTTACAGGATCAAATTTTTCCTTCATACTTATATCAAATAAACTGGCCGTAGTATTGAGCCAAAATGCTTTCCACCCGCTGCGGTATTCCTTTACCAAGTCAAAAGTGGTAATTCCCGTCTGGCGATAAATTAGTTTAATTAGAATCTGTCCCTCGGTACGACTCAATTTTTTTAATTGGTCACCAAATTCATCCTGAACATAGCGCTGTATGATGCGCATATATTTTCTACGTTGACTATCGCTTTGCATACTGTCCAAGCGCTGGTTGAGTTCCATAAAACGATCTGCGGCCAGTTTGGCATAAGGGTATACCTTTCGTGTTTTTCTGCGTAAAATCAAATACCGCCGCCTATCCTGCTGATCTTTAAACTTTAAACGATTAAAAACAAATACTTCCGCTAGCGGAATTGCATCTGTAACCGTACTGTCATCGTCCATAATATAATATTCCACTTGCGTAGAATCTACAGTCTTTGCTTTAGCAGGAATTTGTGCCACAAGTACTTGAGCGGTGAGAATGGCAAAAAAAAGGATCAATCTGTTCACTATATTTTTTCAGTTGTTATGCGAAAACTGTTCCAAAATTAAGGAATAGCGCTATAACGGCCATTATTTGACTTTAATATTCTTAAATTTGCGGGAAATGAAATTTTCATGGATAAAAGCATATTAAATAAGAAATCACTTGATTTTTTAGAGAAGTACTTAAATAACGCTGCACCTACTGGTTACGAGTGGGATGGGCAAAAATTATGGATGGATTATCTGCGTCCTTATGTAGATGAATTTATCACTGATACATACGGCACTGCTGTAGGCGTGATCAATCCCAATGCTAAATATAAAGTGGTGATTGAGGGTCATGCCGATGAGATCTCTTGGTATGTAAATTATATCACAGATGATGGTCTTATCTACGTAATTCGCAACGGTGGAAGTGATCACCAGATCGCGCCGTCAAAAATGGTGAACATACATACAAAAGACGGTATTGTTAAAGGTGTTTTTGGTTGGCCGGCAATTCATACGCGAGACAAAAGTGATGAAAAACCGCCAAAACCTGATAATATATTTATCGATATAGGCGCAAAAGACAAAGAAGAGGTCGATAAAATGGGCGTGCACGTGGGTTGTGTAATCACCTATCCTGATACTTTTACAGTGCTCAATAAGGACAAATTTGTGTGCCGCGCGCTAGATAACCGTATGGGCGGTTTTATGATCGCAGAAGTTGCCCGCATGCTCAAAGAAAATAAGAACGAACTTGATTTTGGACTTTACGTGGTAAATTCCGTGCAGGAGGAAATTGGCCTCCGTGGTGCGGAAATGATCTCCCACACCATAAAGCCGAATGCTGCTATCGTGACAGATGTTACCCATGACACCACCACGCCCATGATCGAGAAAAAGATTAGCGGACATGCGGAAATAGGTAAAGGACCAGTAATCACTTACGCGCCTGCCGTACAGCAACGTTTCAGGGATCTTATTATAGAGACGGCCCAGGAAAAAAACATTCCGTTTCAACGTGCTGCCAGCAGCCGCGCCACGGGTACCGATACGGATGCATTTGCATACAGTAATGGCGGCGTGCCGTCTGCGCTCATAAGTTTACCATTGCGCTACATGCACACCACGGTAGAAATGGTGCACCGCGAAGATGTGGAAAACGTAATCCGCCTTATTTATGAAAGCGTTCTCAAAATAGAAAACGGACAAAACTTCAGTTATTTCGACTAATTTTTGACTGTTTTTAGCTTGATTTTCGACCGTTTTAGGCATAAAAAATCCCGTTCCAAATTTATCGGAACGGGATTTTTTATTTTAGGTTGAACATCTTTTATTCATTGCTTTTTTCAGCAGCTTCATCCGCTGGAACAAACTTCATCGCTGCGGAATTAATGCAATAACGCAGACCAGTAGGTTGTGGCCCGTCATTAAAAACGTGGCCTAAATGCAGTCCAGTTGATTTTTCGATAACTTCGTCGCGAGACATACCCATACTATTATCTTTTACCCATATTACCGAACCGTCTTTAATAGGTTTTGAAAACGCGGGCCAACCGGTACCGGAGTCAAATTTATCTTCAGAGCTAAAAAGAGGTTCGCCAGTGGCGGCACTCACATAAGTCCCTTTTTTGTGATTGTTATAATATGGATTGTTGAAAGGTGGTTCTGTCCCTTTTTCGACCATGATATTATATTCTTTATCATTCAATTTATCTTTCCAGACTTTATCTGGTTGGGCTTCCGGAAATTTCTTATTCATAGCGGTCATTTTATCTCCCTGAGCGCTATTTTCTTTTTTATTCTTGGGACTGTCCTGACAGGAAACTTGAGAAAGACCCAAAAAAATGGCCATTGCCATTAGTATATAACTTTGCTTGATTTTTTTCATGATATATTATTTTTAACTTCTATTAATCCGCACTCCGTAATTGGTTAAGTCGCATAAATATACTTCCGCTTTCAGCGGAAAACCGCTAAATTACCGTTAAAATTGCCTTTTTACAGCCTATTTTCGGAAGAAAACCTTGTTTATATTTTTCATAAATGGTGAAACTTATTTCACATTTCCTTATTAAAAAGTTGCCTCTTTTGCATATAATTTTGAGTTATGACAATCACAGATAAAAAACTGGAAAAACTGCTGCACAATCCTGAGGTTGCGGCCTCTTTTGCAGATTTGATTTATGTGACGGATGAACATCTCACTATTGCCCGTCAACGCAATGAAAAAGGCTTTACCTATAATAAAGATGGAAAGGCCGTAAGGATAAAAAAAATCCTTAAGCGTATTGATACCCTTGTGATCCCGCCGGCTTGGGAAGACGTACGCATCGCAGAGCCCGAAAATGGTCACTTGCAAGCGGTGGGCCGTGATGATGAAAGCAGAAAGGTGTATCTCTATCACGCGAACTGGAACAAGCTGCGCAATGAGACCAAGTTCTTTAAAATGGCCGCTTTTGCAAATATATTGCCTCAGATTCGAAAACAGGTGGATAAAGATCTGGATGAAAAAGAGATGACCCAGCGCAAAGTGCTGGTGCTGGTCATACGTTTAATGGAAGAAACGCATATACGTATAGGTAACGAAAGTTATGCGCGTACCAATAAAACCTACGGACTTTCAACATTGCGTACCCGCCACGTCAAGACCACCTCAAAAGATATGACCTTTAAATTTGTGGGTAAAAAAAGTGTGGAGCATGAGGTTTCCATTAACGATAAAAAACTGATTAAGCTTGTAAATCAGTGCGAAGAAATTCCCGGCTGGGAACTTTTTCAATATTATGATGAAGAAGGTACTAAACATCGCATAGATAGCGGTATGGTAAACGATTACATACACGCGATAAGTGGTGATCTTTTTTCGGCTAAAGATTTTAGGACGTGGTCGGCCTGCATTATCTTTTTTGAAAAGCTGCGCGAAATAGGATATGTGAATGATAAAAAGCAAAATGCTAAGAATCTTCTTATTGGTTACGATGCTGCGGCAGAAGGCCTTGGAAATACGCGCGATGTGGTACGCAGTTATTACGTGCATCCACATCTGGTTAAAAGTTACGAGACTGGCAAAATTGTTCCTTATTTCGAAAAAATACCGACTATAAAAACCAAAAAATCCGAACGCTTCTCCCCTACCGAAAAGGTCATCGCAGAAATGCTTGATCAATATGAAGTGGACTTTTAATCCCAAAAACAGGTATTTTCGATATAAAATCGGCTTCTTTCAAGTTATTTTCCTTTTTGCACACTACATTTTATCCTTCAGACTTTTAAAGTACCTTTGCATCCTTAAAAATTAAGGTTGAAGGAGAAGATATGCTGTCTGATAATAATGGAAAACAATTAACTACTTCCGCGTAATTCAGTGGGGTAGGATTCAGACATAGATTTTGAATTTCGATCCAGAACTCCAAGTGAAAACTTTCTGGCGGGGTTCAACCAATTTTTATAAATCCTGATTTATACTCAGGAACTCAAAACGAGTTGCACGACAATGGCAGAAACACAAGAATATATTGAGGTTTACGGCGCACGCACCCACAACCTTAAAAATATAGATGTTAATATACCGCGTGAAAAATTGGTTGTAATCACCGGCCTTTCTGGAAGTGGTAAAAGTTCGTTGGCTTTTGACACGATCTATGCGGAAGGACAACGCCGTTATATCGAGACGTTTTCAGCCTATGCCCGGCAGTTTCTGGGTGGTCTGGAACGCCCTGATGTTGATAAAATTCAAGGTCTTTCCCCGGTTATCGCCATAGAGCAAAAAACCACTAGCAAAAGTCCGCGGTCTACTGTGGGCACAATTACTGAGATTTACGATTTCCTACGCCTGCTTTTTGCACGTGCGAGTGACGCCTACAGTTATGTGACCGGCGAAAAAATGGTGAGCTACAGCGATGAGCAGATCAAAGATTTGATTCTCGAAGAATTCAACAACAAGCGCATCAATATTCTCGCTCCCGTTATACGCAGCAGAAAAGGCCATTACCGCGAACTTTTTGAACAGATTGCCAAACAGGGTTTTGTGAAAGTACGCGCCGACGGCGAAATATTGGACCTTAAAAAAGGAATGAAAGTAGATCGGTACAAAACGCACGAGATCGAAATTGTCATTGACCGTCTGCATGTGGCTGATAGTATAGACATGAACAAGCGTTTGCTGGAAACCATTAACACAGCAATGTATCACGGTGATGACGTGCTTATGGTTCTCGATCAGGACAGCGGGGAAGCGCGCTATTTTAGCCGAAACCTGATGTGCCCCACCTCGGGGATTTCTTATCCCAATCCTGAACCGAATAATTTTTCTTTCAACTCACCAAAAGGAGCTTGTCCTAAATGCAACGGCATTGGCGAACTATATATCGTGAATCCAGATAAGATCATTCCGGATCGTAAAAAATCGATAAAGGCGGGCGGTCTTGCCCCTCACGGACCGCAAAAAAGTAACTGGATCTTTAAACAGCTCGAAATCATCGCGCAGCGCTTCAACTTTAAGTTGACCGACGCCATTGAGAAAATCCCCAAAGATGGACTTGATGTGATTTTGAACGGCGGTAATGAGAAATTTGAACAGGAATCAAAAACCCTGGGAATTACGCGCGATCTTAAAATAGATTTTGAAGGTGTGGCGCCATTTTTAGAAAGTACCTTTCACAATAATGATTCTGCCAGCCTGCGCAGATGGGCAAAAGAATATATGGACAAGATTACATGTCCAGAGTGCGATGGAGCCCGTTTGACCAAAGAATCGCTTTATTTTCGCATCAACGAAAAAAGTATTGCAGACCTCGCCACAATGGATATAGACCAACTGGCAGAATGGTTTAAAAACCTCCCTCCTAGCCTGAGTGAAAGGCAAATGGCGATCGGTTCAGAAATTCTGAAAGAGATCAATACGCGCATCCAGTTCCTTATAGATGTGGGTCTTACGTATTTATCACTTAACCGCAGTTCAAAATCGCTTTCTGGCGGGGAGGCGCAACGCATTCGGCTAGCTACGCAGATCGGTTCGCAGTTAGTGGGCGTTCTTTACATACTCGATGAACCCAGTATAGGATTGCATCAGCGGGATAATGAGCGGTTGATCCGTTCGTTGGAAGCGTTGCGCGATATCGGCAATTCGGTAATTGTTGTAGAACACGATAAAGACATGATCTTAAAGGCAGATCATGTAATAGACATCGGCCCAAAAGCAGGAAAATATGGCGGTGAAATCATTAGTCAAGGCACACCGACAGATCTAATAAATCAAAAAACGCTAACTGCACAATATTTAAACGGACAAAAGGAAATACCCTTTTCCGCAGAACGTCGCAAGGGCAACGGAAAGGAAATCGTATTAAAGGGCGCCACCGGGAACAACCTCAAGAACGTAGATCTCAAGATTCCGCTAGGACAGATGATCCTGGTCACCGGCGTTTCGGGAAGTGGTAAATCCACGCTCATCAACGAGACCCTCTACCCTATTATGAACGCCCATTATTTTAACGGCGTTAAAATACCAAAGCCCTATAAAAGTATAAAAGGCTTGGATGAATGTGATAAGGTAATTGATATAAACCAGTCGCCAATAGGCCGTACGCCACGTTCCAACCCAGCTACGTATACCGGTGTTTTTAGTGAAATACGCAGTCTTTTTGCGAAAATTCCGGAATCGCTCATCCGTGGTTATAAACCTGGACGTTTTAGTTTTAATGTAAAGGGAGGTCGTTGTGAGACCTGTAGAGGCGGTGGTTTGCGCGTGATTGAGATGAACTTCCTGCCAGATGTGTATGTAGAATGTGAAACTTGCCAAGGAAAACGCTTCAACCGCGAGACACTGGAGATTCGATACAAAGGAAAATCAATTGCTAATGTACTGGAAATGACCATTAATGAAGCGGTTGAATTCTTTGAGCCTATTCCAAAAATTTACCGCAAAGTAAAAACCATAAAAGATGTGGGACTTGGTTATATTTCACTCGGACAACAATCTACCACACTTTCCGGCGGGGAAGCGCAGCGTATCAAACTCGCCACCGAACTTTCTAAAAGGGACACCGGAAATACCTTTTATATACTGGACGAACCCACGACCGGTCTGCATTTTGAAGACATTAGAGTACTGCTGGAAGTCCTTGATAAACTTGTTGATAAAGGGAACACCGTACTTATTATAGAACATAATATGGACGTGATTAAGGTGGCAGATCATATAATTGACATAGGCCCCGAGGGCGGAAATGCGGGCGGTGAAATTGTGGCGCAAGGAACGCCCGAAGAAATCGTTAAGGCAGGTAAAGGATATACTGCCAAATTTCTAAAGGAGGAACTAGCAAAGGCAAAACCTACTGCAAAGCCAAAAAAATCGAATAAAAAGGCTAAAAAATAGCCAAACAACCCCGAAAATCACAGTATGAGGATAGAAAATCAACCGAAAGGATGGAACGAAAATAAAACCAATGACTCTTGGGCAATTTTTAAAATCATGGGCGAATTCGTCAACGGTTTTGAGAAATTAAGCAGAATAGGACCTTGTGTTTCCATCTTTGGAAGTGCGCGTACCAAGCCAGATCATGCCCTTTATAAACTTGCTTCCGCTATTGCTCAAAAAATCGTTGATAACGGTTATGGCGTGATTACAGGTGGAGGTCCCGGAATCATGGAAGCTGCAAATAAAGGCGCGCATTTGGCCGGCGGGACTTCGGTGGGACTTAATATTGACCTTCCCTTTGAGCAACATGATAACCCGTATATAGATAGTGATAAAAGCATCAATTTTGACTATTTTTTCGTGCGTAAAGTGATGTTTGTAAAATATTCTCAGGGTTTTGTGGTTATGCCAGGGGGCTTTGGTACGCTCGACGAACTTTTTGAAGCGATCACATTGATACAGACGCATAAAATAGATAAATTTCCTATAATCCTTGTTGGACGGGATTTCTGGCAGGATTTAATGGGCTGGATCAGAAAAATATTATTGAAGGGATATGCGAATATAAGCGATAATGATGTAGATCTAATTCATCTTGTGGATACCGAAGATGAAGTGATAGAGGTACTTAATGATTTTTACGCAGAATACAACCTAAGCCCCAATTTTTAAGATACCTTAGAAACCAAACGGCTTACCTTTACGTTACGTATGCTAGTCGTTAAGCCGAGCAAAGATCCTGATCATAAAATTCTGACACTTCTTTTTTCCATTAAAATTATAAGACCACCGTTACTTTGAGCAAATTCTTGCCTGTTTTTTTTGTATATCTTCTATTTTGCCAGTTTGCATGGAGCCAAAACAGCATCCATATCAATGGAAAATTGAACAGTGACACGCACACGCTACAAATACAGCAGGAAACCCTGTTTGAAAATACTTCAAAAGATACCTTGCACGAAATCGTGTTTAATGACTGGGCAAATAGTTTTTCGTCCAAAAAATCAGAGCTAGCGAAGCGTTTTGCGGAAAACTATGACCGTCGTTTTCACTTAGCCAAAAAAGAGTACCGCGGGAGTACAACCATACGTTCTGTTGCAGATGGCAATTACCAAACCCTAAAATTTTCACGTTATGAAGGAGAAATAGATGTTTTAAAAGTTTCCTTAAAAACACCCCTTTTACCGGGAAAAACGGCAAAAATCAGCTTTTTTTATGAAGTGAAAATTCAGGATGCACGCTTTACGCGCTATGGTGCTCTTGATAATGGCGATTATAATTTACGCTACTGGTTTTTAGCGCCAGCTGTTTACGATGGTAAATGGGAAAGTTACAGCAATAAAAATCTGGACGATCTTTACATGAGTCCAACGGATTTTGATATTGCACTGACGCTTCCGCTCGGTATTCAAGCACTTTCAGAGTTTGACCAGAAGACGGGAAATCTCTCAGATTCTACACATTTTAAAGCCATTTTTACCGGAAAAAACCGGATTCAGGCCAATATTTATCTTCGGAACAAACCTAATTTTGAGTTTGTGGAAACCGATAATTTTAAGGTCCTTACCAATATTTCTGATACAAAGGTAGATCCTCCAAACCGCGCCTTAATTATCGATAAAGTGAGCACTTATCTTACAAAAGAACTAGGCACCTACCCTTTTGATAAATTGCTGCTTTCGGAAGAGGATTACCATGATAATCCCGTTTATGGCCTTAACCAGTTACCAGATTTTATAAATCCGTTTCCCAATGGTTTTAAATATGAACTGCAGATCTTAAAGACTGAAGTGAATCAGTTTGTAGACAACACCTTGCTGTTCAACCCCCGCAAGGATCGCTGGGTGGGCGATGCGATAAAAATCCACCTGATGATGCGGTATATAGATATAAATTATCCAAAACTAAAAGTCATCGGGAGCCTTGAGAAATACTGGCTATTGCGTCAGTATAACATTTCAACTTTAGAGTTTAATGATCAGTATAATCTGCTTTATTTACACATGGCACGCCTTAATCTGGATCAACCACTCAGCACATCGCGTGATTCACTTATTAAATTCAATGAGAATATTGGCAATGCTTATAAAGCTGGCAGCGGTTTCAATTATTTGCAATCCTATGTGGGTAAAAACGTTATAGATAGCACGATCAACCAATTTTATACTACTGAAAAACTTCGACCTACTTCATCGGCTGTTTTTGAACAAATGCTTCGGAAAAACGCCGATAAAAACTTGGATTGGTTTTTTAATGAGTATGTAAATACACGGGTGAAAATAGATTATAAGTTAGAACACATAAAAAAGAGAGGTGATTCGATTTATGTAAAAATTCAGAATAAACGCGATAATACCATGCCTATTCCTATCTATGGTATGAATAAGGACAGTGTTATTTCCCAGCGCTGGCTGGAGGGTTTTAAAGGCGAAAAAGTAATAGCGATCAAGGCAGCAGGTATTGACCGTGTAGCGCTGAATAAAGATGGGGTTGTACCAGAATTTAACCGGCGCAACAACTATAAAACGCTGAATCCATTCCTGGGTTTTCACAAACCGGTACAGTTCAAATTATTCCAGGATCTTGAAAACCCGGCTAAAAGTCAGGTGTTTTTCATGCCCGTTTTTGAATACAACTTTTACGACGGGATAATGCTGGGAGCAAATATGTATAACAAAACCCTACTTTCTAAAGCCTTTAGTTACAGCGTTGAACCGCAATTTGGCCTAAAATCAAAATCTCTTGTGGGCAGCGTGGGCCTCAGTTATACCCAAAACATTGAAAAAGGGAACTTGTACGCGATACGCTATGGGATTTCGGCATCCACGCAGTCTTTCGCGCCAGATGCCTTTTACAATAAATACAGTCCGTACATGACCTTCGCGTTTAGGACAGACGATTTTCGGTCAGACAAAAGGCAGTTTTTGACCATTAGCAGCATTAATGTATCGCGTGATGCGTCTGAATTTATCACCAATAAAGATCCCGATTATAATGTTTTTAACGTGCGCTATTCTAATAGTAGTCCCGGTGTCATCCATGCGTTGAGTTGGGATACCGATTTTCAGCTGGCAAAAAAATTCAGTAAGGTTTCGGCTACGGCCAAATACAGGAAAGTATTTTTAAACAACCGCCAATTCGATTTTCGCCTTTTCGCCGGAACTTTCCTTTATAATGACACCCGCACTGACGGTGATTTTTTCAGTTTTGCACTGGATAGGCCCACGGATTATCTTTTCAATTACAATTATTACGGAAGGTCAGAAAGCAGTGGCCTTTTCAGCCAGCAGCTTATCATCGCAGATGGAGGTTTCAAATCGAAACTGGAACGCCCATTTGCAAATGAATGGATGGCCACTGCAAATGCCAGTACAACGCTCTATCGATTCTTGCACGTTTATGGAGATGTGGGGATGTTTAAAAGCCGGGGCAACAGCGCCCGTTTTGCCTTTGACAGTGGGATAAGAGCGGTTTTGGTAGAAGATTACTTTGAATTGTACCTTCCCGTACTGTCATCGCGAGGATGGGAAATCGGCCAACCCAATTATGATCAAAAAATACGTTTTATAGTTACGCTGAGCCTACGCACATTGCTCAATCTCTTTACCCGAAAATGGTATTAAAACCGTTGATTTTGTTTTTCTAGAGTTTTGTCTTATCGGAATATTATTACTTTAAATTAGCTTTTAGACAAAAAAGAACCCTAGAAATTCCATTTTACCGTTTTTTTTGCCCAAAAATCATTATTTGCAATAATATGATCATATTATTGACTTTTTCTTAAATTGGTTCCACCGCTTATTTTGACTACTTTTGCGAGATAATTAAAGACTTTATGGCCACACAAGCAGACAGTACTACATCGCTTTCGTTCGAAGATTTTAAGGAGACCGTTCTTCAAGATTATAGAATAGCAGTAATGAGTAGGGAGTGTAGCTTACTGGGCCGTAGAGAGGTTCTGACCGGCAAAGCTAAATTCGGTATTTTTGGCGATGGAAAGGAGCTCCCGCAGCTTGCTATGGCAAAAGCCTTTAAAAAAGGAGACTGGCGCGCTGGTTATTATCGGGATCAGACTTTTATGATGGCCATCGGAAAGCTGAGTATAGAGAATTTTTTTGCAGGTCTTTACGCACATGCCAGTCTTGAGCACGATCCCATGAGCGCTGGGAAACAGATGGGCGGGCATTTTGGCACGCAGAGCTTATCAAGCAATATCGCAAAAGACCTTACCAAGCAGTATAACAGTAGCGCTGATATTTCACCTACTGCGGGACAAATGCCCAGATTACTTGGTCTCGCACAGGCTTCAAAACTATTTAGGCAACTGCCAGATGCTAATAAAGAAGGGTTAAGTGTAAATGGCGATGAAGTTGCATGGGGAACCATAGGCAATGCCAGTACAAGCGAAGGCCTGTTCTTTGAAACCATAAATGCGGCCGGTGTTTTGCAAGTGCCCATGGTAACCTGTATTTGGGATGACGAATATGGTATTTCGGTACACGCCAAATTTCAGACTACAAAAGAGGATATTTCGAAGATCCTGGCCGGTTTTCAACGTAATGAAGACGAAAAAGGATTTGAGCTGATCCAAGTTAATGGTTGGGATTATCCTGCGCTTGTTGATGCTTTTGAAAAAGCAGGTTCCATTGCCAGAAAGGAACACGTGCCTGTTTTATTGCACGTTAAAGAACTCACTCAGCCTCAAGGTCACTCTACCTCTGGATCGCACGAGCGCTATAAAAGCAAAGACCGCCTCAATTGGGAAAAAGAACACGATTGTAATGTAAAGCTGCGGGAATGGATGCTTGAGAATCAGATCGCCACAGATGAGGAGCTCATAGAAATTGAAAAACAGATTAAACGCAACGTACGCGAAGGAAAACGCCGGGCATGGGATGCTTTTCTTAATCCCATTAAGGCTGAAAAAAATAAAGTGTTGGCTCTTTTGGACCGACTTATTGCAGAAAGCGATAATAGCCAATTTATAAAACCCTTGCGCAACCAGTTGCACGAGGAAAAGGATGCCTTAAAAAACGACGTGATCTCCGTCGCCCGCAAAGTATTACGCGTGGTACGCAATGAAGATCTACCAGCAAGAAAGGAACTGCAAAACTGGGTGAACACTTACATTATTAAAGAGCAACCGGCCTACAGCAGTCATGTGCACAATGAGACAGAAACTGCTGCCACCCAAGTGGAGATCGTAGCGCCCATTTATGGCGATGATGCGCAAGTGGTAGATGCACGCATTATATTAAGGGATAATTTTAATGCCCTTTTTGCTAAATATCCCAATGCCCTTGTTTTTGGAGAGGATTCTGGTGCCATCGGGGACGTTAATCAAGGCCTTGAAGGTATGCAAGAAAAATACGGTGCGCTGCGTGTTGCAGACGTTGGTATTCGCGAAGCAACCATTGTGGGACAAGGTATAGGCTTGGCACTGCGCGGTTTTAGGCCCATTGCAGAAATTCAGTATCTCGATTACATTTTTTACGCGATGATGACGCTCAGCGATGATCTCGCTACTTTACGTTATCGCACACATGGCACGCAGACCGCTCCGCTCATTGTACGTACGCGCGGTCACCGTTTAGAAGGTATCTGGCATAGTGGTTCCCCAATGGCGGCGCTTCTTGACCTGCTGCGCGGCGTTTACATTCTCGTACCTCGGAATATGACCAAAGCAGCCGGTTTCTACAATACACTTATGCAAAGTGACGAACCCGCACTTATAATAGAATGTCTTAATGGCTATCGCCTAAAGGAAAAATTACCAAAAAATATGGGCGAATTCCATACGGCCATTGGTCAGGTGGAAGTAGTTAGAGAAGGAACCGATATCACGTTACTTTCCTACGGAAGTACATTGCGTCTGGTCATGGAAGCGACAAAGGAACTGCAAACTGTGGGAATTAACGCTGAAGTCATCGATGCGCAGAGTCTGCTACCCTTTGACTTAAATAAGGAAACGGTTAAAAGTGTTGCCAAAACAAACCGTTTATTGGTCATTGATGAAGATATGCCCGGCGGCGCTTCGGCATACTTACTACAACAGGTGATTGAAGTTCAGAAGGCTTATAAACTGCTTGACAGTGCACCGCAAACGCTGACTTCAAGGCCACATCGCCCCGCTTATGGTACAGATGGTGACTATTTCTCGAAACCTTCCGCGGAAGATATTTTTGAAAAAGTATATACAATGATGCGCGAAGTACGCCCAGCGGATTTACCGAAAATCAGGTAATATTTTGATTTACATCCACGGTTTTTCTGAAGTTTCTATTTTATAAATGCTGTAATTTATGTATTTCAGTACATCGCCATTAACTGCAGAAAAGGACATATCTCCGCTTGCCGTATGAAAAATCAGGTTATATAAATCCCGTTTTTTATACCAAAATGGCTGTTTTATGGTCACAGACTGTAATTTATAAATAGCTATTATTTCTGTCTTTTTGTTCCATAATCCGGTTTTTTTGATCAGAAATTCGTCAGTGAAACTTAATTGTATCGCTTTAAATCTGTACCACTTTATAAGAATCATTATGGGAAGATATATCAGTACGATAGGTAAAGTAAAATTCCATAAAAAATAATCCAGAAAAACATACCAGAGCAATAAGCCCATAAAAAGTGGTAAAAGTCCCAATAAACAATGGCGAATAGCCAAAAGTAGATGTGGCTTAAAAACCGCTGCATTTTCGCTTTGCGGAACTTCAAAAAGGAAATCTCTGATTTTACTGACGATATCTGCGGACAAACCAGGGATTTTAATCTTATTTTTCTCGGTCGCCTCCGCACTATTGGCAAGTGCAAGTTGCACGTTAAAAAGGTTCAGGTAACGCTGCACCGGGTTTATGAGAATGGTAAATACTTGCACGCGCCTAGCTTTTAAAGTAACCCGTGTGTTGGTACGCAGGCCCATTTCAAGCTGTAGTTCATTTGCTGTCCGCGTTAATTGAAGGCCATAATATTTAATAAAAATCTCTGCTGTGGTAATCACGATACCGATGATAAAAATTAGCGGCAGCGCGATAAGAAGTAGCGTTATCGTATAATCTGCATTAATATACGTTTCATACGCACGTTCCATTTGCGCATTATAATCTTTATCTAGCAGGTTCATATCAAGTTGTTGCAGAACAGAACCTCCAAAAAGTAGCAAAACCCATACACCGCGCAGATAATTAGTAGAAAGCCCAAGGCGTATCAAAGTGCCCATTGATAAACTGTATTTCCAAAGCGGCTTCTGTTGCCGAGCGGCTTGCTCATTACTTCCGCCTTCTTCGATACTAACGTCTTCAGAAGTTGGGGGTTGCACTTCCTGCATCAGCGCTTCTTGCAGACGATCTGCCTTTTTGCGTGATAGCGCTTTAATTTTAACTTCTTCGGCCTTACTGCCGGCCGTGTCGATGACCACTTCGTACACATTAATCAAGCGTTGCAACAAATTCCGCTTAAAATATACCTGCTGAATACGGTCAAATGGAATTGCCGTTTGTGAAGAATTGAAAACGCCCTGTTTCAGGATAAATTCAGACTTGTCGTAATCAATATGGAAAACAAAACGTTTGTAGGATAGAAAACTGAAGATTATTAGACCTACGGCCAAAAAAACAGCTCCTACCAGTATAAAATTGAGTATTTCTCCTGATATTTTACCGAATATAATATAGGCTCCCAAAACCCAGAGACCACGCAAAGACTTATAGGCCGACGATAAGAAAATGAGAAAAATGCCCACCGGTGACTGCAATTGCGGCTGGGAGAAAGGTTTAGACCCGTACATTATCCACTTTTTGCACAATAGCTTCTTTGATCACAGCGGCCAGTTGCGGCTCAAGCCCGGGAATATTGATATCGCTGCCACTTCCGCCGGCGGTAAAAATCTGTAGTGTGGCGATATGTAATATTTTATCCAGAACGCCCTGAGCAGTAGAAACATGCTGAATGCGGTTAAAGGGAATAATAGTGGTTTTCCGGAAGATATACCCACGTTTAAAGACGATATCCCTTTCCCGCAGCGCATAGCCATAACACTTCTGCTTTTTAAAAATCAAAAAATATTGAAAACCAAAAAACAGCAACACGGCTATCGTAATATAAAGTATGAGATCCCGTGAATCGTAAAAAAACCACACACCAAGGCCAATCAAAACAACGACCAACGAAATACTCATGCTCATAATCGCCTTTGTACGCTGGTTTACAGATATAGGCTCAAAAACAAGCGACTCATAGTGCGGCAAGTTTTCAAGTGTTATTTGGTCGTTTTTAAAGGTGTTTTCCAAGATTTTTTTAAAGTCTGATTTTAAATTTTATGGCAGCCATTTTTTCTCAAAATTGGGCTTGCGCTTTTCCAGAAAGGCGTTGCGGCCTTCTTTGGCCTCATCGGTCATATAAGCGAGACGGGTAGCTTCTCCGGCAAAAACCTGCTGGCCAACGAGTCCGTCATCGGTAAGGTTCATACTGAATTTGAGCATTTTTATGGAAATAGGTGATTTTTGAAGGATTTCCTGCGCCCATTCGTATGCGGTATTTTCAAGTTCGTCGTGAGGAACTACGGCATTTACCATACCCATATCAAAGGCCTCCTGCGCGGAATAGTTTCGACCCAAAAAGAAAATTTCGCGTGCCCTTTTCTGTCCTACCATTTTTGCAAGGTACGCCGAACCGTAACCACCATCAAAGCTGGTCACATCTGCATCTGTCTGTTTAAAAATCGCATGTTCTTTACTGGCGAGCGTAAGGTCGCACACCACATGCAAGCTGTGTCCACCTCCAACCGCCCAGCCGGGAACTACCGCAATCACTGCTTTTGGCATAAAACGGATGAGCCGCTGTACATCCAGAATATTCAACCGGTGATATCCATCATCACCCACATATCCCTGATCACCACGCGCCCGCTGATCGCCGCCACTACAGAAACTGTATACGCCATCTTTGGGCGAAGGCCCTTCACCAGACAGCAAAACAACACCTATACTGGTGTCTTCCTGTGCATCTTGAAAGGCTTTGAGAAGTTCTGAAGTCGTCTGTGGGCGAAACGCGTTGCGTACTTCGGGTCGGTTAAAAGCGATACGCGCTACACCGTTTGCCTTTTTATAGGTTATATCCTCAAATTCAATTGCGGTTTGCCAGTCTGGTTGCTGCATCTTAGTTATTTGAGATAAGGTGAATGCTGTCTTTTTCGATCACAATATGTCTTTCTTTGTACAAAACGCCTATCGCCTTTTTAAAACTTTTCTTGCTGATGCCCAGCTGCGCTTGTATTTCCTCAGGACTGCTTTTATCACTGAGCATGAGCTTTCCGCCATTGGCCTGCAGCTCTTCCATGATATATTTTGTATTGGGCTCTATACCTTTATAACCTTCCGGCTGTAGGATAACATCGATTTTTTTATCTTCGCGCACCCATTTTATATATCCAGGCAGGCGGTCACCAACGCGCAAATCTTCAAAAATACTATCCTTGTAAACAAGCCCCATGTGCTTGCCATTGATAATGACGTTTGCTCCGTGATCAGAATAATGGGAAACAAGCAAGTCTACCTTCTCAAATTTTTCTACCTCAATCTCCTCATTATCAGTGAACTGCATGGTTTTTGTAGATCCCACAAGTCTGCCCGATTTTTCATCCAAATACATATAAACGACGTAAGATTGTCCTGGTTTCATGGGCGTCATCTGGTTACTGTACGGTACCAACAGCTGTTTATCGATTCCCCAGTCTACAAAAGCTCCTATTCCCGTAACATCTGTACAGCGCAAAAAAGCAAAACCATTCTTCTCAATAAATGGTTTTAACGTAGTGGCGACTGGGCGCTCTTCATTATCCAGATAGACAAAAACATCAATGGGATCTTCCAACTGAAAATTTTCTGGGGCGTATTTCCCCGGAAGAAGGACTTCGTCGTCGTCTTCATTACGTAAATAAAGCCCCGGACTCATGTCGCGGTCGATGATCATCTTATGGTAAGCGCCTATTTCTAACATAAATATTCAAATATTTGATACAAAATTAAGCAACCTTATCCGACTTTGTACAACGTACTGAATTTAAAAAAAGTCAGTCCCTTCAAAACAGAAAAAGCCAACTGCTTGTTTTTAAATTAAAAAGACCAATCCCTAATAAAGTAAGAGTCAAAAATGTCTTTAAAAAGCCAGTTTTAGGCGTTTTAAAAACCCAAAATATGACAATTCAGGTTTTGTAAAACAATCTCCTGACAAAAATTTCTGTCGTAACCATGTACGGAAGGCTCATGATTGTGAAGGTTTGATTTGCTGAATTAGAACGAAAAGAAACACCAATGGCTCAAGACCAAGAATATTTGGAGATGTGTAAAACGCATCTATTGATGCAAAAACTTTCAATAAAAAATCTCCAAAAAGAGTATTAATGCTCTATTTGGAGATTCTTTGCTTCATTCTAAAGTACGCAGTCGGATTTTTACATTAAACATTTGGAAATAAGGAATAATTCCCTTTCGACTGCGAGGTGACACTACTTCTTTTGAGTATGCAGACGGACAAGCCTATTATTTTTTAAAGGTTTTCATCAATCTATCTACTGCAAAATTTTGAGCATCTACCGCTTGCTCCAGTATCGCAGACATTCCGAAGAATTCATGTGTTACTCCTTTATACATTTTTCGCTCCACATCTATACCGGCAGCCTTCATTTTTTCAGCAAGAACTCCCCCTTCATTCTCTAAAGGATCTATTTCTGCATTGATAATTGTGGTAGCCGGCAGACCTGATAAATCGGCATCTATTAGATTGATCAGAGGGTCATTGTTCGTGCTCCAGTTTGGTACATATTGTTCAAAGAACCATTTCATAAAATCTCTGCTTAAAGGAACGGCATTTGCATACTTCTCATAGCTGGGAGATTCTATATCGCCATCGGCAATAGGATATACAGATACAATATGGACGGGTAATTTAACGCCACGCTCTTTTGCCATCAATGCCACGGCCACGGCTAAATTGCCACCCGCACTTTCTCCAGCAGTAGCAATCATATCAGGATCTCCGCCAATTTCGGCAGTATTTTCCACTACCCACTTATAAGCACTGAACGAATCTTCATGGGCTGCGGGAAATTTATTTTCTGGGCCCTGTCTATAGGCTACGGAAACAACTATTGCATTAGCTTTTTCTGCAAGTGCCAAGGCTGAAGACTCATATGTATCGAGGTCTGCAATTACCCATCCACCTCCATGGTAATAAACGATTACGGGTAAGCTTTTGTCTTCGGCATTCTTTGGTTTGTATATTCTAACAAGGACTCCTTCATCTCCAACCGGAAGAATTTTGTGGCTAATGTCCACTTTACTTTCCATAGGTTTAATACCGGTTTTATGTAACAGATCCATTACCGCATTTGCCGGTAATTTAATATTGCGGTATTGAAAACCAGTAGCTCCCTTAAAAGACGGGTTTTCATAAGATTGAAACTGCTCTATTACAGCTAACATTTGTGGATCTATAGTTGGTCCCCACTCTGGCTTGGGACCCTTTGGCATAATTTTCATTGGATCTTGGGTTCCCACTTTTGGATCCATTTTCATTTCTTTTTTTTTGGTTTCTTTTCCATCGTTCTTATCCTGCGAATAAGAATTGGGAGCTAATAAAAAAAGAGCAATACCAGATGCAAGGAAAATTGTTTTCATTACTCTCTTCGAAGAAAACAAATTTCGGTTCCGTTTAGAATTATTCATGTTTAAAAAGTTGTTGGTTAACACTATTGAAAGCTAAATTACTTCCTAAACCCCCTATTAACTAACTACTTAACTGTTTTTGTGAGAATTATAATAAATTAATGACCTAATCAGAAGCCGGATCACTAAATATTCCATAAATAAAATATTATTTCATAATCTGAATTTGAACAGTTGCTATTTTCTGAAAAACCAATACCATATCTATCGGTTTCAGCAAAGGGCTGTTTGACCGATCGATAAGTGCAAAATCTATTTAAAAAGGAGCTATTTAAGAGATAATAACTTATGATAAAAGCTAAAACTCACCTTATAAAACTAAAATAATTCAGCAAAACTTTATCGTTTATTGTTCTGGGCGTACTGATTTCCAAAATTGAAGGTTTCACGTTTTTTTCGTAAAAAGAAATTAGATTTCTCTTTAATTCTATTGAATCTGCAGCATGGTAATAAGCAAAGTCATACATTTCCGCCAGATGTCGCGCCGAAAGGTCATGCGTTGTTTCAAAGAAATCTGTAAACTCTTCGGTATCTTTATTTCCAGGTAAAATCCTGAAAATCCCCCCTCCACCATTGTTTATCACGATAATTTTGAAGTTTTTAGGGATATATTTATTCCAAAGGGCATTACTATCGTAAAAAAAACTGAGATCACCGGCGATTAAAGTGGTAGGTAATTGGCTTCCCACAGCAGCACCTATTGCCGTGGATGTAGAGCCGTCTATCCCGCTCGTGCCACGGTTACAATATACTTTCAATGATTTATCTATATCAAAAAGCTGCACATAGCGCACCGTAGAACTATTGCCCAGCTGCAGCATGTTTTCTTTGGGTAGTTGACTCAAAATCATCTGAAAAGCTTTAAAATCGCACCACTGCATCTCTTTAAGATACTCTTCATGCTTCTGATCCCGGTGGTGTTTCACAGTATTCCAAGTGTCAAAATAATCACTTTTCTGAAATTGCGTTAAAGGCAAAAAGTGTTTCCAAAAGGAATTGGGAGCGATTTCAAAATGCCGATTCAGACAAAAATAAGTGTCGTATGCTTTTTTGGGATCTATGTGCCAGTGCTGCTGGGGCTGGTAATTTCGTAAAAAAGCCTTTATTTTTTTTGAAATGACCATTCCGCCAAAAGTGACCAGCAAATCGGGTTGCAACTGCTTAAAATCATCGGTATCTAAACTTCCTATTAAATTATCGGTGCGCGTAAAAAAATTGGGATGGTGCAGGTTTGAGGTGGTTTCGGTAAAAACGAGCACACTGGGATCATGGGCAAGAATTTCCAATAAATCCTTTTCCACGGCATCAGGCGGCAGCACTCCTACAAGAACGATTTTTTTCTTGGCAGCATTCCAGGTTTTTGCAAACGGCTGTAATTCTTCGGCACTCAGCTCTTCTTTTTTAACTTTTGGAGCAACATTTATGGGAGCAGGCTGCGCTTCCGTAGTCATATTATAAAGTGGCTCATAAAATGGAATATTCACGTGTACCGGTCCGTTTTCCTCAATCGCGGTATTGAGTGCTTTATTTATTTCCTGTTGATTATGAGTCGTCGCCTCCCGCTGTTTTTGTCTCAGTTTTTGATCTGCACTAGCTTCTTCCGGTACCAATTCAGAATACAGATTGGCCGAATATAAAATATGGTTTTTATATACGTCCCGCTGCCTGATAGTCTGCCCGTCACCAATATCTATACGTTCAATGGGCCTATCGGCGGAAAGAATTACCAGTGGGATATCGCTATAAAAGGCTTCCGCAATTGCGGGGTAATAATTGAGCAACGCACTACCCGAAGTACAGCATAGCGCCACCGGCCTTTGCAATTGCTGGGAGAGCCCAAGAGCAAAAAAAGCGGCGCAGCGCTCATCTACAATACTATAGGCTTGAATTTTAGGGTGGTGACTAAAACCAATGGTCAACGGGGCATTGCGCGATCCCGGAGAAATCACCACATGATCGATGCCCTTACTGAGACAGAGTGTAATTACCGCTTGCGCAAGGGGAATTGAAGAATATACCATAATGTGAAAGTACGATTTTACCTAGCTTCTAGAAAGCACGCGCAGCATGGTTTGTGCCTTTGCTACGGTTTCATCCCATTCCTTTTCTGGCACCGAATCACGGGTAATCCCGCCGCCCACATAAATAAATACTTGCTTTTCAACATATTGCATGCAGCGTAGGTTTACGTAAAGATCAGTTGATTTTTTGATGCTTTTGTAGGCGAGATTTTCTGTATTCCGTCTATTGTGGGAGCGGTAATTTTCTTTTTCCAGATTGAGTTCGCCCAGAAAACCGGTATAAAATTCCCGGTCATATCCTTCATACTGCTGGATAAAAGATGCCGCAGTATCGCGAGGAAGTCCGCAAACAGCGGGCGTAGGATGGAGTGTGGTGATTATTTGTTCCACCTGCTGGTTTGCGGCCTGCATAACGCCAGAAATCAACGTTCGCAAATGCAATACATTGCCAGCGCGAATGGTTTCGCGCTCAGCGACAGTCAATTTTTTTATAGGCAAAGCTTCTAGGTTTTTCACAATATCATCTGCGACCAACTGCTGCTCCTCGGTTTCCTTATTTCCCCAGGAAACTTCTTGATTTTCAGAAATAGCCTGCGTCCCTGCTAGGGCCATGGTTTTAAAACGCAGTCCATTGACGCTTAGCAACGTTTCGGGAGTAGCACCCAGCCACACACCAATTTTGGGATGAAAAAAAATATAGGTGAAAGCATCTGGATATGAATTGACCAGCGCTTTAAAGAGAAGTAAAGGATCTTTTGCATTGTCAGCAATTTGCTTTCGCGAAAGCACTACTTTTTGCAAATCTGAGGACTTAATCTCATCGATGGCCTTTTTAACCAAGCGCATATGCTTTTGCCTTTCTTCCTCTAAAACCGCCAAATCTGGCTTAAAATCGGTGGTTTTTTCAATAAAATTGGCAGTAAAATCAAAATCCGCTTCCAGTGGTTTACCAAGAATAATAATCCGTTTTTTCCCTTTTTCAAAAGGAGCGAATATAAAACCGCTTTCTTCAAAAGTGGTCGCCTCGTGCAGTTGCGCATCGTCCTGAAATATAACGTTTACATTCTTTTCCCTCGGTTTTTTATAGGCCACAAAAGGAAGGCGCATTGCATACTGATCCTCAAGCCGCTGAAATAAATCTCTTGCTGTCATCGTGGTTTTTTGGGAAGCGAAAGGGTCGTTAATTTTACAAAAGAAATCAGTTCACCGGCCGCGTTGGTAATTCGTATGTCCCACACCTGCGTCGTTCTGCCTTTATGTAAAAAGGTCGCTTTGGCAAAGACATACCCGTCTACAGCGCTTTTTATATGGTTTGCGGCGATTTCTATACCGCGCACCATGACTTCGTCAGTATTTAGAAAAATATAGCTGGCCGCGCTGCCCACACTTTCGGCGAGGGCGACGGTTGCCCCGCCGTGTAAAACGCCATCCGGTTGGTGAACCCTGGGCGTTACCGGCATTTTTGCGGTGAGATAGTCCTCGCCCACATCTATGAACTCGATCTCGAGAGTTTCCATTAGCGTGTTCTTGCACATTTTGGCGCAAGCCGAAAGAATTTCGGTTTTAGACCTTTTTGTCATACTGGTTTATTTGAAATAGTGTCCCAAAAAACGAACATTTCGCTGGGCGGAATAATTTCTCCTTGTAATAGATTTACTTTGTAAATATACAAATCAAAACTGCCCATGCCGCTCGAAAAACAGGTTAACTACCCCGCTACAAATACCTATTCCACTTTGAATAATTACACCGAAAAAACCCGTAATATATGGTTGGTCTGTCACGGTATTGGGTACTTGAGTTCCTATTTTATTAATTATTTTGATCATCTGGATCCGGAAACCAATTATATCATTGCCCCGCAGGCACCGGCAAAATATTATCAGGATAAATCGTACAAATATATTGGAGCGTCTTGGTTTACGCGGAGAGATCTGGAACAGGAAACCCAGAATGTAATCAAATACCTGAATGCTGTTTATAGCGCGGAAATCGAACCAAAACGGAACGAAAATACAAAACTGTTGCTTTTTGGCTATTCACAGGGTGTTTCAGCAATTACGCGCTGGGCGGCAGCTTCTAAAATAGATTGTGCTTCCCTCCTATTGCATTCTGGTGGTCTTCCCGATGAATTGAAAGCAGCCGACTTTAAAAATTCACAAGCACAACGCGTCGTACTTACATACGGCGATGAAGATGAATACCTTACCGAGAAAAGAATGGAAAAAGAAATGCTAAAATATAATGCGATCTGGGGAAAACAGCTAAAAACTGAGCAATTTCGCGGTAAGCACGAAGTAAATAGGGCATTTATTTACAGCGAATCACTCATTTACAAGACATTATAATGGTAAACTACCTCGGGGCAAGCCCATGAGGCATTTAGCGGAAAAAATTTTTCACTTCTCGAGGCAAGCCTCGGGGAATTAAACCCAATAGAGATTAAAAGTTGTAGTATTATGTGTATTTCATCGAATAAGTTTGCATTTAAAGGTTTAAATACACTATATTTACGATGTAATACACATAACTCCAAATCATGAATGTATTTAATATATTTTTTATAATCCTTTTCAGTAGTACTTCGGCCTTTGCCCAAATTTCAAAAGCTGAACAAAATGCCTTAGAAGATGTATACCGTTTTACCCGCGGTGATTCTTGGACGGTAACTTGGGATTTGAATGCCGATGTCGCCACTTGGAAAGGCGTAACTATTGAAAATGATAAAGTTGTAGGACTTGATTTGAGCGCAAATAATTTAGAAGGTGAATTACCTTCTAGCCTAAGTAATCTAACTTACCTACAACGTCTCGATCTCTCAGGAAATGCATTAGCCGGTGAACTTCCGGATGCACTGGGCGATTTAGAAAAGCTGGAAGTCCTTGCACTGAGCGGCAACGAACTTTCAGGAGAAATTCCTTCAGATCTATATAAACTGAAGTTTATGAAAAAAATGCAATTGACAGATAATAGTTTTGAAGGTTTGGCAAGTAATTATAAATAAGATCAAGAATAAAAGCTTTTGGTGATTCACCTTTAGCGTCAAGAAGAGAAATGTAAAGTTGGTTTTTTATATTGTTTAAAGTTGGTTGAAGTCCGTTACCCCTGGTAGCGGACTTTTTTGTTGCCTAAATTTGATTTTTCCGTTTTCAAACGATCTTAGAAAAAGATATTAAAATATTTGAATATCCGCAAAGTGCTCTAATGGAATGTTATCCTTTCCGAGAAGCTATCGGGTTTTACTCACTTCCTGGCCATTTTCGACCATTTTAAGCGGTTTTTGGGCGTTTCCCTGCGGGCTGGGCTTTACGTTGCAATCTTTTTGCTCGTTCCTCGCAAAAAGGCTTCCCCCCGGAGGGATAGGCAGGTTCACTTCAATCCCTAACGCGACATTCTTTTTCAAGGATAATAAAATATTTGAATATCCGCAAAGTATCTAATGGAATGTTGTCCTTTCTGGAAAGCCATTGGGTTTTATTCACTTCATAGCCATTTTCGACCATTTTAATCGGTTTTTGGGCGTTTCCCTGCGGGTCGGGCTTTGCGTTGCAATCTTTTTGCTCGTTCTTCGCAAAAAGGCTTCCCCCCGGAGGGATAGGCAGGTTCACTTCAATCCCTAACGCGACATTCGTTTTCATTGAATAAAGCTGGTTTTGATCATTTTAGGATTAAATGGTCATTGTAAGCCTAATGACTTTTAACAATTTATCCTCTAAATAATGCCATTTTCCGACCATTTTTATATGTTTCTGGCATTTCCCTGACCGGTCGGGCTTCCTGCCGGAATGGGCAGGCAGGTTCAGCATTACCGAAATTACTTTTAGGACTAATGCATTAAAATATTAATTATTTGCCGATAATGGAATATTTGGTTCCAAAATTGGAATTTCCTAATATTTTATTCTAATTTTAGAAACAGCTTTAATAAGCTCAAGCATTTTAACTACTGGATGAATAATATATTAACCAAAAATCACACATGTCACAAAGAAGAACTTTTTTAAAACAAGCTTCCCTGGCTGCCGCAGCCGCTACCCTACTTCCCAGAATGGCTTTTGCCGCTACAAAAAAACATGATTTGGGCCTACAGTTATATTCGCTCCGCGAAATGCTGCCAGACGATGTAAAAGGGACTCTAGAACGTGTAGCTAAAATTGGCTTCAAAGAGGTGGAAACCTTTGGTTATACGCTAGAAAATGGCTTCTGGGGCACAAATATTGATGAATTCAACCAGATCTTAAAAGCTAATGGATTGACTACTCCCAGCGGTCATTACAGCGTAGATCCCTTTCTAGCGGCTGATGGAACAAAAGAGGAATTCCTGCCACTACTTGATGCTGCACACAAACTCAATCAAAATTATTTTGTCATTCCCTACCTTGGTGATGGGTTGCGCGGGTCAATTGATGACTACAAGCGTTTAGCTGAAAAATTCAATGTTGCCGGTGAATTATGCAAAGAAGCCGGACTCAAACTGGGTTATCACAATCATGATTTTGAATTTAAAGATTATAATGGTCAAAATGGATACGAGATCCTACTTGCAGAAACCGATAAAGATCTAGTAGATTTTGAAATGGATATTTATTGGGTCGCGCGTTCTGGTGTTGATCCTATTGCGCTTTTTAATAAATATCCCGGAAGATTTCCGCTATGGCACGTGAAAGATATGGATAAGGCAGATAATGATTTAAATACTGAAATAGGCGCCGGCACCATTGATTATGCCGCTATTTTTGATAATATGAAAAAATCTGGAGCCAAGCATCTTATCATTGAGCAAGAAAACTTTTCTATGGATCCGTTTAAGAGTCTTACCCAAAGTGTAAATTATATTGAGAAAGATTTGTTGAATGGCTAAAATCTGATTTTTGAACAACCAGGTTCTAATTTAGATTAGCTACGCTATTTTATGAAACTCTGAGATCCCCGCCGCGTCTTGCTGGTAGGGATTTTCTTTTATGGGGATTCCTAGCGCGTCTTTTAGCTTGACACAACGAGATCTAGGTTTAACTCAGATAAAAGTAAAAATCACACCTTCTTAGAAGGTGGCTTTGGCTAGCCCCCATAGGGGGCGACAGGGGCCTGTTCTAAAAATCGACCAGATTCAATTATGCAACAAAAAAGCAAATCGAAATCAAGC
>Ga0314772_1000305_pt1 | contig 27480 bp, 26 predicted proteins | sample MetaGCBIW2018_FD_204520 | JGI IMG/M metagenome (GOLD analysis project Ga0314772, IMG submission 204520) | Cryopeg brine microbial communities from Beaufort Sea near Barrow, Alaska, United States - CBIW 2018 | ecosystem: Environmental > Aquatic > Marine > Coastal | place: USA: Alaska | collected... | reverse complement strand
GCGCCCGCAGGTTCCGTCAATTGGACCGATGCGACATTCGAGCGCTTGCGCGACGCACCTCCGGAACCCCTCACCAGTCACTTCTCCGTGACGCACGCCATGGTGCTCAACGTCCTTTCGCGCGGCACCGCGAACCCCGCTGTGGGACGAGAGGCGCAGGACCCGGTACTCGCGATGCGGTCCCTACTGGAGTCCGTTCACGAGACTGCTGCCCAGCGATCGGAACACATACGTCAAGCCCTAAGGATCTATCGTTCGCTGCGGATCGCGGGCGTGATCGAGCACGTCCGGGTGCCGGACCCTGCGCATCCTCGCGGTGAGCGGCCGTCGGTGCGCCTCACGGTGGATGTGCCACGCAACTTCGCGCTCAACCAGCCGCTATCCCCCTTCGCTCTGGCGGCGATGGACCTGGTCAACGTGGACTCCCCGGACCACGCGATCGACGTCGTGTCCGTCATCGAGGCGACGCTGTCCGACCCGCGTCAGATCCTGGTCGCTCAGCAGCACCAGGCTCGCGGCGAGGCAGTCGCGGCGATGAAGGCCGACGGCATCGAGTACGAGCAGCGCATCGAGATGCTTGATGAAGTCACCTGGCCCAAGCCGCTCGCCGACCTCCTCGAGCCCGCCTTCATCGCGTACCGCCGCACCAATCCATGGCTCCTCGATGCGGAGCTGTCCCCCAAGTCCGTGGTCCGCGACATGCTCGAGAAGGCAATGTCATTTGGAGACCTAGTCTCCGTCTACGGCCTGCAACGCACGGAGGGCATCGTGTTGAGGTACCTGGCCGAGGCGTACCGGGCGATGCGGCAGACGGTTCCCGAGGATCACCGGACCGAGGACGTCGTCGCAATTACGGAGTGGCTGGGGGTGACGGTACGTTCCACCGACTCCTCGCTGCTGGACGAGTGGGAGCACCTCAACAACCCCGGCGCGGTCATCAGCGATACCCGACTACTGGCCGATGACGCGGACCCCGCATCGGCCGCCAGTGCGTTCGGCCTGGCCGGTCCCGCGCGGCCCATGTCGGGCAACCCCAGGGTGCTGCGGCGCCTGGTACGCAACGCGCTATTTCGTCGGGTGGAGCTCGCCTCCCGCGAGGACTACGCGGCGCTGGATGCTCTCGATGGGGCTGCGGGATGGAATGCGGAGGCCTGGCGCAAAGCGCTTGACCCACTGTTCGAGGCGCAGGGGGACGCCGCCATCGGCATCGGCCCAAATGCCCGGTCCGCGGCACTGGTGACCTTTGTGGAGCCGGGCGGGGACCACGGGCAAGCTCACGCCCGAGCGGCGCTGGTCGCGACGCCTGACGGCGAACTGCCGGAAGGCACCTGGGTGGTGCGTCAGGTACTCGACGACCTCGACGGCGACCACGACTGGGCGATCGTCGCCATCGTGAATCTCGACGCCTCGGATGAGGCGGGCGCACCCGTGATCGAGCTTCTCAGCGTGGGACCGCAGTAGCCGCTGGCACGACGCGCTTCTGGGCGCGCGCCTCATTTGGGATGAATATCCGGACTTTCCCTGCGAAAGTTGCGGAAAGACTTCCCTGGAAAGCTGCGGAGCCGTGGGTGTCAGCACGTCGTCGAACAGCACAGTGCCAATACGATGTTTCTGTCTCGCGCTAAGGAACCAGTGCCTGCCACTCGGGCGTGGCGAACTTCTCTTCGGTGAGGCGTTGCGCCTGCGCGAGTTCCGCCTCGGTGACTGCACTCGGCACTGTGGCGTAGCGGCTCGCGAAGTGCGCCAGGAACGCGTCGATAATCGCCTCGCGCGTCATACCGGTCTGACTGCGCAGCGGGTCGACGCGCTTGTTTGCCGACTTGGTGCCCTTGTCGGACAGCTTCTCGCGCCCGATGCGCAACACTTCGAGCATCACGTTGGCGTCAATGTCGTAGGCCATGGTCACGTGATGGAGGACGGCGCCGGCTGCGTACCGCTTCTGCGCCGCGCCGGCGATCTTGCCCGCAGGAGAGGCGATGTCATTCAGCGGCACGTACGTCGCGGCTATTCCCACCTCGCGCAGCGCCCCCAACACCCAGTCGTCAAGGAACGCATACGACTGTTCAAAGCTGAGGCCCTCCACTAACGAGGAGGGCACGTAGATCGAGTAGGTGATGGTGTTACCAGGCTGAATGAACATTGCGCCGCCGCCGGAGACGCGACGGGCCAAGGTGACGTCGTGCTTGGCTGCGCCCTCCAAGTCGATCTCGTTTTGCACCGACTGGAACGACCCAATCACGACCGCGTTGCGCTCCCATTCCCAGATCCGCAGGGTCGGGGCGCGCGTTCCGGCGGCTACACCCATGGCGATCACCTCGTCGAGCGCCATCTGTAGGTGCGGCTCGCGCGGCTCGTCGTGAATGACGTCGAATGTATGGTCGCCCCAGCTGGTGGCGTGGCCTAGTGCGCGACGGACGGCGATCGCGACCGCTTCCGCACTGAATCCCACCATGACGGAATCGGCTCCGACTGCGGCGCCAATCGCCATAGTGAGTGCGCTCACCGAGATGGTCGGGGCGAGGCCGTCAAGCGCCCTATTGATATCGAGGATCGCTTGGGTGGGCTCGAGGAAAAAGTCTCCCGACACCACCACGTTCGCGAGCGCCGCGCTATCACCCTCACCGTGGATGTCGACGTCTACGACGACGAGTTTGCCGCCAGGGACCTTGTATTCACCATGCATGCTTCCATCTTGCCTGGTTGCGAGCGGTAAGAATGACAGTGGCAACTACTTCGGCTCAACGCCCATTTTGATGAGTCCGTAGAACATCGCATCGGTGAGCGCTTCCCACGAGGCCTCGATGATGTTGGGGCCCACTCCCACGGTGCGCCACATGGTGCCCGTCTCGTTGTCGGCGGTGGTGATGAGCACCCGGGTGACGGCATCGGTACCGTGCGAGGCGTCCAGGATTCGTACCTTGAAGTCGCTGAGTTCGAAGTTTTCGATCTGCGGGTAGACGCTCATGAGGGCCTGGCGCAGCGCGTGGTCAAGAGCGTTGACGGGCCCGTTACCCTCGCCGGTGAACGCAAGGCGCTCTCCCCCGACGCGCAGCTTGACGATCGCCTCGGCATCCGCCAAGTTGACGTCGTCGGGCGAGGTTTCGACCATCACGCGCCAGGACTCGGTCTCCCAGAAGGCGGGCGTCTCGCCCAACTCGTCGCGCAAAAGCAACTCAAACGAAGCATCGGCCGCGTCGAAGGTGTAGCCCGATGCCTCGGCGTGCTTGACGCGGTCGGTTACCCGGCTCAGTAGTTCTTTCTGACCGGAGAGGTCGAAGCCGAGCTCCTTGCCCTTGAGCTCGATAGAGGCGCGGCCGGCCATCTCGGAGACCAGCATGCGCATGTCATTTCCCACGAGGGCGGGATCCATGTGCTGGTAGAGGTCGGGGTCGATCTTGATCGCTGAGGCGTGCAGCCCGGCCTTGTGCGCGAACGCGGAGGCGCCCACATAAGGTTGGCGCGTGAAGGGAGCGATATTGGTGATCTCGGAGATGGCGTGGGCGATTCGGCTGGACTCGCGTAGGCCATCGCCCTTGAGCGCGACGATGCCCCTCTTGAGTTCCAAGTTCGCCGTGACTGCGACGATGTCGGCGTTACCCGTGCGTTCGCCGTACCCGTTGATGCAGCCCTGAACGTGGGTGACGCCAGCGTTGACGGCGGCCATCGAGTTCGCGATCGCGCAGCCCGAGTCGTTGTGCGCGTGCATGCCCAGCTGGACGTCGGTGCGAGAGCGAACCTCGGCGACGATGCGCTGGACGTCGTCGGGCAACATGCCGCCGTTCGTGTCGCAGAGCACCAGCGTGGAGGCGCCGGCGTTGGCTGCGGCGAGGAGCGCGCTGAGCGAATACTCGGCATCAAAGCGGTAGCCGTCAAAGAAGTGCTCGGCGTCGAGGATGACGCGCCGGCCCTCGCCTACTAGGAACGCTACGGTGTCCGCAATCATCGCGAGGTTCTCGTCGCCGCTGACGCGCAGGGCGCGCTCTGCGTGGCGGAGATCCGACTTGCCGACCAGCGTGATGATGGGCGCCTCGGAGTCGAGAAGCGCGCGGACCTGGGGGTCGGCGGCGGCGCTGGTGCCAGCGCGGCGGGTCATTCCGAAGGCCGCGAACTGGGCGTTGGTGAAGCGCAGTTCCTTGTTTACCAGGCTGAAGAACTCGGTGTCCTTGGGCACGGCGCCGGGCCAGCCCCCCTCGATGATGCCCACGCCGAGCTCGTCGAGCAGGGGCGCGATCGCAAGTTTGTCTGCGACGGAGAGATTCATCCCCTCTTGCTGGGCGCCGTCGCGCAGCGTGGTGTCGTACACCTCGACCTGCGGGGTCGAGATGCCTGCGGGCGCGGACTCGGTAGTGCTGGCGGCGGTGGTGTCCGTCATGGGACTCTCCTCGGTTCGTGCCATACCTGCTTTGCGACTCCATCATCCAACAAAAAAGCCCCCCAGGGTGCGGGAGGCTGCGCGTCGACGATGGTGTCTGACGCGCTACAGAATAATGGTGAAGGTACTCATTGGTTTCATTGTGGCACAACTGGCACTACGCGCAACGCGGCAGCGATGTCGGGGACCTCTCGCAGGCCTCCTTCGGCGACCGACATCACCAACTCAAAAAGTGCGTCAGGGTCGAGCGCGGCGCGGTGACCGTTGATTCTCAGAAAGATCAAAGTCGCCGCCGCCGCGAGTCGCTTGTTGCCGTCTACCAGAGGGTGGTTGAGGCACAGCGAGTGAAGCAGCGCGGCAGCTTTTTGGGCCAGTGAGGCATATGCATAGTTGCCCGTGAGCGTGGTCTGCGGACGAAAGATAGCCGACTCGACGAGACCAACGTCCCGTACAGGACCGATCCGCTCCCGGTCAACAATGAGCAGGACGTGCCGATACTCGAGCCACCTCAGGCTCGAGTCGGTCATACGGAGCCGAGCCGGTCGAGCGACTCGCGGTACTCGGTGCTCACGGACTCGTACGCGTCAGCAACGTCGGCATCGAGGTTGAGGCGGTCGCGGTCGCGCAGGATAGCGCGCAGGATCGCCTCGTTCTTGGAAACTCCTTGTGCTGCGACGAGCGACTTGAGAGCCGCTTCGACCTCGGGATTGGTTCGCAATGTCATTGCCATCCCCAAATGATACCGCCGTGGTACCAAGTTCGCTAGCGTCCGTTGAGCTCGCGCCGCTTCGCTTGCCAGCCCGGCAGGTACCTGTCCATTACCGCGTAGAACCGCTTGGAGTGATTGGGCTCGTAGAGGTGCGCAAGCTCGTGCACGATCACGTACTCGAGCAGCTCGGGGTCACGTCGGCCGAGTTCGAGGTTCAGCGTCACGTGCTTTTTCACCGAGTTACAGGTGCCCCAGCGGGAGGTCATGCGGCGCAGCGACAGCCGAGGCATATCGAGATCCATACGGTCGCACCAGTACGCCATCAGGGGCGGCACGGATTCCCGCATTTCGCGCCGTAGTCGCTCAGCCTCGGGGCCAGCGGTGAGTGCCGCAGGTAGGTCCACGGCAAGTTGCTGCTGTCGCAGGATCCAGTCCGTCTTGCTGACGACGAACGCGTGGATCACACTCTGCTTCGCGTGGAATGGGGCACTCACCAAGACCTCGCCGTCGGGGATGCTCACCCTCATTCTCAGGTGCTTCATTCGCTTACGGGTCACCACATAATCCGGCACCGCGTGCGTTGCGCTATCTGCGTCACAACCTCGACCCCGCGACTCCCGGTCATCCGATACATCCGGGGCCGCCACCAATCCGTCCGGGGCCGCCACCAATCCGTCCGGGGCCGCGGCCGATCCCGAAGCGGCCAGCAGCCCTGCTGGCGCCGCCGGCATTTGGGGATTCCCCTGTGGTCCGCCTGAGGATAGATCGAGGGTCATGGTTGTTCCAGGATAAGTCGAATCACCCACGGGTTGCTCACGCCTCCACCACACTTACATCCGCATCAGCAACAACCGCAGAGCCAGCGCTCAGCTGACTCGAGCTTCGCGCACGCCATTGGCGTGGACAATCGAACATCTCCCGTCCGCCGAGGCGACGCCGTCGAGTCGGGTCAACCGAAGTCGGCGGCACGAACTCCACTCTGGTCGCGGTGGCAAGAATCTCCCATCCATCCCGATGAATCAAATGATGGCATCTCACGCACAACAACACGCCGTTCGAAAGATCAGTCGGCCCCAAATCTCGTTCCCACCACAAAATATGATGAGCCTCGGTAAAGCTCGGGGGTGCCCCGCAGAACGCACACCCACCATCGCGTTCAACTAGAGCCAACTTTTGCCTCCAGGTAAACCATCGTTCCTCAAGACCGTAGTCCAGCACATCTGATTCACCGCCGAGCACCATAGGGATGACGCCAGCATCCGCCGCCATGCGACGCAGTACTCCCGCCGGCACTGGCTGACCGATTCCGTCGATCTCACCCACGGCGTCGTCGTCACGCAAGTCGTCGACATTGATTCGCATTACGACCGTAGTGCTACCCAGCGGCAGCTTCTCCGAGGTGCACCCCAGCACGTGGCGAGCAAATGCCGCGAGTGCGTCGGCGCGCATCTGAGCAGCGGAGCGAACATCCTTCGAAAGCCTGTCCTGGTCGCGGCGTTGCCGCAACCCGTGAGCCACCATCGCGTCGAGCGCGGCGCGCACCGGCGCCGCGGTCTCAGGGTCAAGCTTTCCGTTGATCACCACCATGCCGGCCGCGTCCTCGCGCATGATCAGATAGCGCTCGTCGCGCAACAACTCGTACGTCAACTTCACCTGCTCGCGGTCAAGCCAGGCTTCAGTCCGCCTGACCAGTCGCATCAACTGATCGGCAGAAAGTCGTTGCGCTCGCTCGACGAGGTCGCGCTCGGCCTCCACGCGCACGTCAGCGGTCGTCACTGCCTCGACACGCTCCAACATGCGCGTGATCGAGTTCGCAGCCTCAATACTCAACCTTCCCGCACCGAGCGCGCGCAAGACAAACTCGAACTTGGGCTTAGTAGGCTGCGGGGCGTACTGGTCCGCGGCGGGCGGAACCAACTCGCCACCAGCATCGGACCCAGGCTCGCCGCCTGGCAATCCGCCAGACACCTCGCCGGGCACCTCGCCCGCGCCGGCGGCAGCATCTTCATCCGGCACCGTCAGCGCCAAAGCATTGCCCACATTGATCAGCCGTTGCGCCTCGGCAGTCGTATCGCCGGTTTGTGCAGCGATGAGCTTTGCCGGCGACTGATAACCCTGGCGCCTCGCAAGTCCACCCGCCCCTGCGTCGGCGTCGGAACGGCGCGCGATCTCGTGCGCGAGCGCGGCTTGCATCGTCTCCACTTCGCGCTTGACCTGCGCGAGCGCGACACTGGATTCCAGCAAGTGCCGCTGCGAAAGTGACGCAAGGTCAACACCGCGCCAGCCACTACTCTCTGCGACGCGGGCACGCACCCGCTCAAAAATCCGCGCCGCGGAATTTGAGCCAGCACCAGATCCGGCAATGGAAGAATCCATTCCGGCGGGAGCATCGGCGACTGTTGTGGTCATGAGATAAGTCAATCACTGGGGTCTGACAAACGCAGTCAATCGCTATTAAACGGAGACAAACAGCAAAATAGATGGGCCTGTGGACATCAGCGAGCCCCACCTAAAGAGGCACGCCAGAATCCCACACCCAACGTTCCCAGGCGCGCCATCCGTATAAGCCGGTATGCACCACACCAGGATGGCCTCATGACCACGTGGAAGGCGACCCTCGACACGGTCATGCGAGAGCGCGGCGCCGCCCTGTTCGGCTACGCGTACATGCTCACCGGCAGCCGTCACGCGGCCGATGACCTGGTCCAGGACGCGCTCATCCGAACTTTCTCGCGCGGCAAGGCCGGCGGTAGCATCGACCAGGCTCACACCTACGTCAAGCGCGCGATGCTGAGCGCATTCATCGACGGCAAGCGCCGCGCGGCCGTGCGCCCAGTCGCCGCCGAGAAAGATGCGGACATCATCACGCCGGACGCATCGACCCAAGTAGACACCGCACTAGCGCTCCAACGCGCACTCCTCACCCTCCCTCCGCGGGAGCGCGCCTGCATCGCCCTGCGCTACTTGGACGACCTCACCGTCGCCGGCGTCGCGCGCGAACTCGGCCTCGCGGAGGGCAGCGTCAAGCGCTACCTTGCGGACGCCGTCCGCAAACTAAGAGAGCTCCACCCCGAACTCGGCGACATGGCCGACGCATCAACCGGAGGCGGCACCCGCGTGCGCGTCATCTCGAGAGGAACACAGCGATGAGCGAGAAACTCACTGACAGTCTGGCCGCGCTCCAACAGCTGGGCGCCGCAGACTATCGAGCGCACGAGCACAACTACGCCTCGGCCGACGGCACGCAAATTCGCCGCCACGTTTCCCGCAAGCGCGCGGTCTACGGCACTGGTGCTGGCGTCGCGTCGGTCGCGGCCGTCGGCGCAATAGTCTTCGCAGCATCGGCGACGGGACTGGGAAATCGCGCCACATTCGCCCCCGCGGCAACCTCCACAAGCCCTACCGCCCAGGCGGACGATGCTGCAGCCAGCAACGCGACCCCATCGCCGCTGCCATCGCAACGAGCCGACGACCAGCAGCCGCTGGGATCAGATGGCGCGTATGTCGGTAGCCCTGGCCAGGACGCAGAGTCAATCCTCGAAATTGGCGCTAAAGGAATCGGGGTGAGCGTCGAGAAACTCCGCACCGCAGTGATCGCCGCGTTACCCAAGGAAGCCGGCGGCAACTACGAGGGATGGTTGAGTGTCCGCGACGCCCTCGACCTCTCGGACGCAACTGCGGACGACCTCGCGCACTTCTTTGTTGACTTCACCATTGAAACTCTCAAGGCAAGCGGGGTAGCACCGGTGGACTACGAGGAGACTCTGATCAAGGCGTCGCTGATCGCGTCGGAACTGCCGAACCAGAGCGACTACCCCATGCTGGCCGCGGTCATCGACAACCGCCTCGCCAACGACATGAAACTCGAGTTCGACTCGACTGTGAGGTTCGCGCTGCGCGGCGAGGCGGGCGACTTTGACGACTCCCCCACGCAGGTCGACGGACGGTACAACACTTACCAAAACCGAGGTCTTCCGCCTGGACCCGTCGGCTCGGTCTCGGCTTCCGCGATCGACGCCGTCGCACACCCCGCGAAGAGCGACGCGCTGTTCTTCGTGACGGTCAACTTTGAGACCGGAGAGACCAAGTTCGCGGACACGTACGCGGAACAACAGGTGAATCTCGAGGAGTACGTGAACTGGCTAAGGGAGCACCCGAGGCGCTATGAGGACTACACGCCCCACCCCGACCCCCAGTAGAGACCTAGACGCGCACCCATCCAAATTCACGGCGCAAGCGCACGCAGACGGCGCAAGCGCACGCAGACGGCGCCGCTCCGAGACCCTTGGGTCCTTGAGAACGGCGCCGTTCGTGAAATTTCGCGCCTTAGCGAACGGCCTCTGCGACACGGTCGCGCAGTTCGTCAGCGTTAGAGCGCACCACGTAAGCGGGACGGTCGCGCTCGACGCGCCAACTGTCCTCGAGCAGTCCCACGTCCACGGCATCGAAGCCCAGTTCATCTAAGAACGCAGTAACTCGCGCCTTCGAATCGGCGTCGTTTCCGGCGATGGGCAACGCGCGGCGGTTTTCCGAACCCGCAGCGGTGCCGTCGGAGGGGATGTCCTTAGCCGGAATGTTGTTGAATCCCTTGACCACGTGCGACTGCGGCAGGTGCTCCTGGAGCATCTCAGAGGTCGTGGTCTCGTTGTTGTCGAGCGCCTCGATGTTGCCGTCGCGCTCAAAGTAGTAGTTATTCGCATCGATCACGAGCTTGCCCACTAGGGGCTCGACGGGAACCTCGAGGTAGTTCTTCAGGGGAACGGCCACGACGACAAAGTCGCCCGCCTCTGCTGCACCTTGAGCGGTCGAGGGGGTCGCCTTAGCGCCCAATTCGTCAATCACTCCGCCGAGCGTCTCCGGCCCGCGCGAATTGGAGATGACTACGTCATAACCCTTCGCAATTGCCGCCTTCGCGACGTTAGTTCCAATGTTGCCTGCACCAATAATTCCTATAGTTGTCATGCCATCATCAACGGGGATGTCGCCCCCCGCATTCCAGCAAACTCAAGATTGCGCCCCTCGCGTAGCAGCGGACGGTATTACGGACGATGCTGTGGCCGGCTCACACCGCCCGAGCTACCGCTCCCCCGCCGTCATGGTCTGCGCCACCCAGCTAAGCGCATCGGCAGCCCCATTCATCACGGAGAGATGCCCGTCGCCCTCCCGCAACCGCAATTGTGCGCCCGGGAGGTGTCTCGCCAGCCACCGCGCGTGGGACACTGGCACGACACGGTCAGCGGTCCCGTGCATGATTAACGTGGGCACCGAGATATCGCGGACGTCGAAGCCCCAATCACCCAGCGCTGCCAGGTCGTCGTCAACAAAAGCGCCGATGCCGTTGGCGTTGCCTAACTTCACCACGTGGTTGAACCAGTTCCAAGGACCGTCAAACATGGCCATGTCTTCCGCAGTGAACATCTCGGGATCGAACTCCGCGTTCTCCAACACGCGCTCGAGCTCTTCGCGTCCGGCCAGTGCCGCGCGCAGTTCCTCGGCCCCGCCCTCGCTCAGGCCGTCAAACCAATCGCTACCAGCGGTCAGCTCATCGCCGCTGCGGGGATAGGGCGCTAATCCCGAGATCGACACGGCGGCGCCCACGCGATCCGGCAACAGTGCCGCACAAGCCAGCGCGTGCGCTCCCCCGCCCGAGTGGCCCATGACGGCGAACCGCTCGATGCCCAGCGCATCGGCGACCCTCTCTACGTCCTTTGCGGCCGAGGCAATGTCCCGCCCAGGATTGGCCGTAGACCCCCCGTAACCGGGCCGGTCGTACCCAATCCAGCCGATGCCGTGGCCCACCGCGGCGTCATAGAGCGGCACGGGGGGCTCCCCGACGTTGGGCGACCCGTGGAACCAAATGAGGGGAATCGACAACTCGACCCCAGCATCGTCCTCACCGCCTGAATCAAGCGTGTAGTACTGAAGCGTGCGGCCGTCAGGTCCGTGGGTCGTGTGGGTCGTGCGGGTCGAGAGCATGCCTCGAGCGTATCCACAGGTGCCGACATGTGTCGGACTACGGCGCTAGCGTCAGGAGGCATGAGTACGCACGTGCCTGGACTCTCGGCTACTGTCGCGGCCTTCTACGAGCAGACCCATGCCCGCAGGGTCGCTTACATCGACGAGACGTACAACGTCGACCCAGCGCACTCTTTCCGCTACTACACCCTTACCGCCGTCTTGGTGCAAGCATCGTCCTTGGACATCGTCCGAAGCGGTATTCGCGAAATCGCAGAAAATGGATATTGGCACACCAGCGACGAGCTCCGGACCGCCAGTGGGAGATCCCGAGCACTTGAAATGCTCAAATTCTTGGCCGACCCTGCCGGTTCGGAAGCGTGCGTTGTAAGCCATACGCAGCAAATCGATTTGCAGGACGACGATGGCGAAAATGCGCGCCGCGGATGCCTAAAAACGTTGCTCGCGCACATCTGCGACGAGAAGCTACCAGGAGGGTCAGTAGGCGCCATCGTGCTCGAGGAGAGGCGCGAGCAAAGGCAACGCAATATTGACGCGACAACAAAGCGTGAGGCGGCGAAGGACCGTTTGATACCTGCGCGGACAAGATTCTTGCAAACCTCGCCGGGAAGCGAGAACCTACTGTGGCTTCCGGATTTGGTGTGCAGTGCCCATCGCCAACTCGTCGCACGGAAGAACAGCGCCTTCTTCGATGCGATCGCGGGAATCACGACGACGATCGGTTCGTGAAAAAGAGCAACCCCTGGCTGCCGCAGCTACACCAGGGGCCAACCTCGTCCACTCCGTAGAGGAACAGAGGCATTGCTCACAGACAAGGTTACACGGAGCCCGCCTGGACTTCAATGCATAGTGCCCAAATCAACAGTTAGCCGATGCGGCGCATCCACCCGTGCGTGTCATCGGCGCGGCCGTAGTAGATGTCCGTGAGCGAAGTCCGCAAGGCCATGGTGACCGGGCCTGCGTCGCCGTCGCCCACCACCACGTCAAAGTCAGGCGACTTGAGGCTGCCGAAGGGGGTGATGACAGCCGCCGTGCCGCACGCGAACACCTCGGCGATCGCGCCAGATTCGATGCCAGCGCGCAGCTCCTCGAGAGGGATGTCACGCTCCTCCACCGTGCGTCCGGACTCCTCCAACAACGTGATGACCGATGCGCGGGTCACGCCCTCCAGGATGGTCCCGGTCAGGCGCGGAGTGACGACATTGCCGTCGCGCAGTACCGCGAACACGTTCATGCCGCCGAGTTCCTCGATGTACTTGTCCTCGCGCGCGTCCAGGAACAGCACCTGGTCGCAGTCGTTGTCCATGGCCTGCTGCTGCGGCAAGAGGCTCGCCGCATAATTGCCGGCGCTCTTGGCGGTGCCCGTGCCGCCGGGACCCGCGCGGTGGTAGCCCTGCGCGACCCAGATGGACACGGGCTTGACGCCATTGGGGAAGTACGCGCCCACGGGGCACGCCATCAGGATGAAATCGACGGTGTGCGAGGCGCGCACGCCCAGGCACGGCTCGGTGCCTATAAGTAGGGGGCGCAGGTAGAGACTGGTCTCGTCGCCGTCGGGGACCCAGGCGCGGTCAACGTTGACCAGCGAATCGATCGCAGCGAGGAAGTCCTCCTCGCTCAAGCTCGGCAACGCCATACGAGCGGCCGATGCTGCCATGCGGGCGGCGTTCGCTTCCGGGCGGAAAAGCCACACGGAGCCGTCGGCGTGGGCGTAGGCCTTGAGGCCCTCGAACGCCTGCTGACCGTAGTGCAGAATCGTGGCGCCCGGGTGGACCGCGAGGTCCGCCATGGGTTCGATGCGGCGGTCTTCCCAACCGCCATCCTGAGTCCACGAGACCCGCGCGAGGTGGTCGCTGAAGACCATGCCGAACGCGGGGGCCGCCATGGCTGCGGCGCGCTCAGCGTCGGTTGCAGCGGAGGTGTTGAGATGGACCTCAAAGGCGCTGGTGGGCGTAGTCGTCATGGGTAAAACCTCCTGCGTTCACACTACCCGTGTGTTGGTTAAGTGACGTCCCATGGGTTACTCGTGCCTGCTGGGACCTCGACGCACAGGGCGCCGCTGTCAATCGACGTAGACGGCGGTGTCAACCCGTGGAAGCAACTTCCCTGTTGAGGAGTAGTTTTTCGAACACTTCTCGGGGTGTGTGGAATCCGAGGGTTTGGCGGGGCCGGTCGTTGAGTTCGTCAGCGATGGCGTTGAGGTAGGGCTGGTGACTGGTGATCTCGACGCCCTTGGGCAGGTACTCCCGGATCAGCCCGTTGGTGTTCTCGTTGGAGGGCCTCTCCCACGGGGAGCGTGGGTGAGCGAAGTAGACGGGCAGGTCGGTAGCGATCGTGAGCTTGGCGTGGTTTGCCATCTCGGTGCCCTGGTCCCACGTCAACGAACCTCGCAAATGCCTGGGTAGGTCGTTGACACGGTCGATGAGGACATCGGCGAGGCCTTCAGCGTGTTTACCGTCAGGCAAGCCCAAGATGATCACGAACCGAGAGTTGCGTTCCACGAGGGTCGCTGCGGCGGACTTGTTGCCTCGACCGACGATCAGATCACCCTCCCACGCACCAGGAACACGCAACGCTGCGTCTTCGGGTCGGTCATCGATGGAGACCATGCCCACGATTCGGGACCCGGTACGCCCACCCAGCTCACGGCGTGGTTTGCGAGTAGAGCGCTTGGAGTGCAACAGGATTCCTTGTTTCGCCAGCTCGCCTTTGGGGTGGGCGTAAATCCACCGGTAGATCGCTTCATACGAGACGGTACGGCCGCCGGCGTCAGGAGAGTGGTTCATAGTCACTACGGTCGCGTCTGTCGCTTCCAAACGCAACCGGCCAGCGATCTGTCTAGGGGTGCGTGAGAGGCGCAAATCAGCCACCACTCGTGCCCGCAACACCGGATCACGATCAACGGCCCGGATTTGCGGCCGGTGGCGTGCGCCCGCTGCTTTGAAGTCTGCGCTGACCGGTTTATAGGCACCCGACTTCAACGAGTTGCGTCTACGTTCTCGCCAGATGACCGTATGGTCACGCTCTAACAAGGCACCGATCTGGCGATCTGACAATCCCTGCGTGACTCCGACCGCGATCTGCGCCCGATCCTGAAACGTCAACTTTCTCCGCATAGCAACCACCCTCCGTTGCTACGACGCTATGACACCGCCGACTCGTATCCACACATTTGTAAGGATATTCACCATGTACCTCCGGAATAGTCTTCCAGCGTAAAGCGACCACCCTGGTAAGTTGATGAGAAGCTCGAAGAAGCATCGAAATCGCTTTCGAATGCGTCGGCGCTGTCTTGCGGGTAGAAACCCAGCTCGTGAGCCGACCCGAGATCCCAGAACCGTCGCGCATTATTAGAAACACCATATACAATACTATACTTCTCTGGTAACTCTGCCACCGCTGCGCGTTCAACTAACGCAACGCTATCTGGAATTGAGAGCCACGTCCGAAGTTGGTCTGAATTTTCCGGGCGCTCTCGGCAAACGCCGATTCTCAAGCAGACGACTTCGAGACCCCACTTATCGGCATAAAGGCGTCCAACCGCCTCACCAAAGACCTTGCTCACACCGTAAAAAGTGTCGGGGCGAACAGTGCTTTCCTCCCCCACGAGCTCGTCGGCCAAGTGAAAACCTGTCACGTGGTGTGAACTGGCGTAAACAACACGTCGGATGCCAGCGTGTCGGCTCGCTTCAAATAGATTGTAAGTACCGAAAATGTTCGTTCGGTTGATGACATCGAAATCGTCCTCGTCGGCCTTGCCCCCTAAATGAATTGCAATTTCAACCCCTTGCGCTGCTTGCTGGAGCCGGTCCAGGTCAGCCAGGTCTCCCAACACTTGGCGCTCAGAGTGGTGCAGGTCGGTGATTTCTGAACGAGTAAAAAGCACGACTTCGTCATATATTTCCCGCAATCGGGGGCGCAGCGCAGCAGCCATGCGGCCACTCGCGCCAGTCAGAAGCACACTTGTCATAATCATTAACCTCTTTCTATAATTAGAATTCAAAGAGTTTGTCTAGCCATAATATCTATACAACTTGCTTCAAGTGGTTATTTTCAAATGCGTGCCGTCTAGCGTCATTGGTCAAGTAATTAGTCAATTCCCTCGCCTGTACCGGCGCGTGGGCATACGCACCCAGAGCTATCGACAGTTCAACGTAAGCGTGAAGGGAAGCCGGCAAGGAACCAATAATCTTAGTGTCGGGAATTGCTGCTAGTTCACTGATTTGTTGGATCGCGACTTCTGCTCGTCCATCACGAACTGCCTCTGCAGTGAAACCCTTTTCGAGCACAACGGCCTTGGCAGCAATGAACTCTGTCAGGCCAAGGTCGACGGCAACCCTCTGAAACACGCCCCCGCTGGCACCGGTGCTCGAATATGCAATCGATGCAGCGCTCCTGACGAGATCAACGAATTCGGCTTCGGTGGAAATTGGCATCGTCGGCGTATCTGGCGCGACCGCCACTCCGACGTCGGATCGGACCAAGCCACGAATCGTGCCTGGTTGCACATACCCTTCGTTAGCCATCTCGTTGACACCGGATGTAACTCCAATAACGACATCAGGCTGCTGCCCTTTGCGAACGAGGTCAAAAAGAATCTTAGTCGGCTCATATATGCGGGCAATAGGAATGCCTGTTCGTTCAATAAACGGGGGAAGGATCTCATCCTCCAGGACACCCTTAAGCGCTAGTCCACTAAATAAGGTGATAGCCACGATGGTGTTACTCCTTAGATCTAAATTTTCGCCCTCTTGTATAGGCGCTTCGCTGCGTCGGAATCAACGGGTAGGATTGCCCGTCCATTGAGTAGTAAGTAGAGTTGTGCGGTCTTCTCGATTTCTTCAATCACATCCAGCGCATGATCCAACGTCGTACCTCCGGCAATCGGACCGTGGTTACGCATGAGGAGGGCATGCGAGTCCTTTGCGACGCGACCAGCGTGAGCTGCGAGTTCTGGGTCACCTGGCGGATAGAAAGGGATCAATGGCAGCCTCCCGACCCGCATGGCGTAGTAAGCAGTCATTTGCGGGAGGACATCCTCGTCGTCAAGCTCCTGCAAGCAGGAAACGGCCGTCGAGTACAGAGAATGAGTATGGATTACAGCTTGCAGATCAGTGCGTGCACGGTAGAGCGCTGCATGCAGAACAGCTTCCTTGGAGGGTTTGGTCTCTGATCGAACCGCTCCGTCCAAATCCACGACGGCCAGGTCCTGTGGAACTAAGGAACGCAGACTCTTTCCGGTTGGAGTCACCACTATCAGTTCGTCCACTCGCACGGAGATATTGCCCGTGCTGCCATGCGTGAGTCCACGTTCATGCACGTACCGGCTAGCTTCAACGATATCTTGCCGTGCTCTGTCCAAGGCGCTAGTCACGTCTCGTTCCCCATTCACGTTTCGGATCCGTCGCGCGGATAAAAAGGTCCGGTGCGCCGAAGTTGCCGGACTTCAACAGGAGCGCCAGGGCAGGAACTTGCGTTGAATACAACCAGGCAACTCCATCATCGACTCGCTCCCCCATGATTCCACCTACGACGCCGAGCCTTCGTGTTACCGATCCAGAGCTCTCCCCGCCGGCAACTACAAAGCGAACCACACCGCGATCTCGCAGTCCGCAAGCAATCTCAGCTAGCGCCGACTCAAAAATTGCTGATGCTTGACTTCCGCCGATTTCACTTCGAATCCGAGCAAGCTCAGTTGGGTCGACGGATGAATAGAACAACGGCACGGCCGTAGTGGGCAGACGATCGAACCATTTGAGCGCACCTTCAACGAGGACTTTGGCCGTCATACCACGGTCCGCCACGAGCTGGTACGAAGGATTCCCGTTCTCTTGGAAATCCGCAATCTGTTGAAGCGTCGAGATAGAGCAACTTCCCACGAGGACGGCAGACCGCTTTGATCCGAGGTTGGCCAACCCCTCATCAGCCACCGGGCGCACGATCGAACGAGCTCGGACGCGGCCGAGGGCCAGTGCGAATCCCGCGGCGCCGGCAACAAGTGGGCTGGAAATCTGTGTAGTTGCTAGAGCGTCAAGGTCGCTGTCAGCCACCCCATCTGCAACGATGAAACTGGGTTCTCGGTCGCCCCAAGCGGCAATCCAAGAGCAGATCGCGCCCGGACCTGCCTGGATTACAGGTAGGGGCAGGGCGTGTATATGGGTACTTGTTTGCTCACTCAAAAGTCTGGGAAGGTATGAGTCCTTCATCGGATTCAACGGATGCTGGGACATGGGCGAGTCTTCCAACAGCATGTCCCCCACGTAAAGATGCCCTTGATAGACGGTCCGGTCGTGCGTCGGCGAACTCGGAGTTGTTACGACAACTTGCGCGTCAAGTCGCTGCGCCAGCGCATCCATAACAGGACCGATATTCCCGTGTACTGTCGAATCGAACGTTGAGCAGTATTTGAAATAGATCTGTTCAGCTTGGTGTTCTTGCAAGAACTCCAAAGCAGCAAGCGATTCCGCAACCGCCTCGACAGCCGGGGTCGAGCGTGTCTTCAATGCGATAACAATGGCATCATGTACCGGTAGTACCGTGGGCCGCTCCGGTGTTTCGAAGTAAATCAGTGTGCGCAGGCCACTCGAGCGCAGAGCATCGGCTACATCTATCGCTCCTGTGTAATCATCAGCGATGGCACCGATCACGCCGCCTGGTCCTTTGTTGGCAAGTTCCGACCGCAGATGCGTAGCGGCACTCCTTGGACCTGACAGAACGGGGACGTCTATCTGCTGTTCAAGGTCTTCCTGCGCAGGCGAAAGAGAGTACTGAGCAAGCAGCACCACATCAGACTTGGCCAAATATGGTTCGACGGCCGCTGATAGGGCAGTCACCAGATCTGACCTATCCCCCTTGGCGCATTGCAGCGCGTCAGTTGCCACCACCCCTGTAACTGTGATCCGTCGACCGTATTGCGCCGAAGCTTGTTGCAATCGAAACACGCTGTCTTCGAGAGCCTCATTAAATGAGGCGACCACCAGAACCCGCTCATGTGGACCTTTAAGAACGTCGTCGATCACTGCCTGGTCTGGAGAGAACACCCGAACCGAACCGCCACGATATTCCATAGCCACTGGTCCATAAACAGAACACGTCAGGAGCACCGCATCCGCACCGTATTGTAGAGCGAAGTTAATCAGAACACGCATACGTGCGCTCAGTTCCGGGGTTAGTCCACCTTGCGACGCCGCGTCTGAAACCAACCGGTCATCAAGTATATTCCAAACATCGACGTGATCCATAGTGGCTTTAATCGCAGCTTCTGCAGGAGCAATAGCTAGAGGGGTCGCACTAATTAGTGCGATCAATTTTCTATCATTTAACATTGTGACGCCCCAACTTTTCTCAACCACTCAATAGACGACCCCTGAACCGTTGTGGGATGGTATTCACATCCGATCCACCCACGGTAGCCAATGCCCGCTAACTGCCGAAAGAGGTGCCCCCACGCCAACTCTCCAACTCCCGGCTCCGTACGATTAGGGGAATCGGCGATCTGTACATGACCGATGTGCGGCGCACACTCTAATAACTTGGTAGTAACATTTCCTTCCTGCATCTGAACATGGAACACATCGAACAATAACTTCACCCGTTCTGAGCCGATAGCTTCAAGGAGAGCAACTGCTTGGGATTGAGTCCTGAGGACAAAGCCCGGTGAGTCGAACTCGTTTTGTGGTTCGATGAGAAGTGTTACCCCGGTCCCGTTTGCCATTTCCGCAGCCCATGCAATATTCAGTACATACTCATTCCACGCGCGATCGTTGGACACACCATGCGGAACGGGACCACCGACAACGTGCAGCAGATCTACCCCGAGGCCAGTCGCGTACTCCAAACCACGCTCAACATCGGATCGGTACTCAACACGCCTAGCTGGGTCGCAAGCGATGCCCGTCACTAACTTCTCGGCCGATCCGTACGCAGGCGTGTTGATCAACACGAGCTTCAGATCGCTGGCGCTAAGAAGAGAAGCGAACTCACTGACTGACCGCTCATAAGGTGTTGGATACTCAACACCTCGGAACCCGTGGTCCGCGGCCGCAGCAAATCTCGCATCAAGGGGCAGATCCGAGAACAACCATTTAAGGTTCGCCGCAAAGTTCAGATCGCGAGACTCGTTGGATCGCATGACTAACTCCCATCTTGTGTTCGAAAATGGCACGAACGAATTGCTTCCCGCAGATACCTCGGAAGGTACCTTCCACGCTTCATGGCTAAATTCCTTCTTCGACTATGCAAGTAACCCAGATCCGAGATAGGTCGCGCTCTCGCACCGAACGCACATGACACGATGACCGCCGTCGCTCGAGACTCTAAGACAGAATCAAATAAGGCTCGCCGACTTTGCATTTCAAGCAAAATATCCTCACCAAGGGGATGTCCGGTCGCTGACGCCCAATACCCGTCGCTCACGCACGACGCATCTCCAAAACTGCACCGAAATCCTCCAGATTCACCAATCACGTCGCCTTTGGAGCATTTCGAATTATGCCCAGCAGCGTATTCGCGAGCAAAATCCCACTCATATTGAAGTTGGGCTTGAATGAAGCAAGCGCCAAGGACGTCTAACTTTCTTTCGACCTCATTCGGCTCGAGTCGAACTCTAAGTAACATGATGTGCCCTCTCCTTCAATCGCCACATTTTCTTACGCGACAGGCTCAAGTAGGATCCCGACTTCCTTGGGTGTGCAATGCCATGCAAACCTCGGCAAGGGAGGGACTCCGTGAAACCTGACATAACGTGAGATCATTCGTTCTCTAAAGTCGCAGGAAATGGAACAGATTCACCATTGAAATGTTTGATGACTTGATCCGCCGCCATTCGTCCCGACTCTCCCCGCGCTTGCCTGGTGGCTCCAGCAATATGAGGGGTTATGATGCACTTTTCGAGACCCATGAGGTCGTTCCCCGCTTCCGCGGGCTCTCGCGCAAGCACATCTAACCCAGCACCACCCACTACCCCTTCGCGGATAGCGTTTGCCAGCGCTACCTCATCAACGATCCCGCCTCGTGAGGTATTTATAACCACTGCGTTCGACTTCATTCGACCGAGCTCGGGTGCTCCGATCAAGTTCACGGTTTCTGGCGTGAGACCGACGTGAAGGGTGATGAAGTCCGACGTTCTCATCAATTCATCCATCGAGACCGGTTCGACATGATGTTCACTTAGAAACGCACTGTCAAACAACTTGTCATAGGCGCAAACGCTCATGCCAATCGCCCGAGCCAGGACCGTGACTCGTCGTCCGATGGCCCCAAGCCCGATGACACCCAGTTTGGTGCCGCTCAGTTCAGTGCCACTAACCTGTTCCCACTCACCAGTAACAACTCGCTGTCGACTTTGCGATATAGAACGTGCGCAATCCAGCATCAATCCCAGTGTCAACTCGGCAACCGCATTGGCGTTCGCGCCGGGGGTCGTGCATACTGTGACGCCGTGTTGGGTAGCCGCGTCAAGATCGATATTGTCATACCCTACGCCAGTACGGGCAATGATCTTCAGGTGTAAAGCCTCCGCGAATTCATCAGAGCCAAACGGCTCGGTTCCGGCGATAACTGCGTCTGCATTCTTAAGCGCATCTCTAAGGTGATTCGATACGCCATGGCGATCTTGCGGACGAGAATATACCACGTCGCAACCAGCACTCGTGAGTTGGTCATATACAGCGTCACCCGGCGCCAAATAGCTGCTAGTAATAAGTACTTGCTGTGAGTTCATTAACAATCCAATCGTCCCAAAAACGCATGCGTGGGCAATATACGGTGTGTAGTCTAAGCATCTCCAACAACATTACGCAATTGAGATCGAAACGTCCCGAAGTCGATCCCGAGCAGTTGCATAGTATTGAATATCCACGCGCTGAGTATGGGCTCGTTTAACCGATCCTGACGAATCCACATAGAGCGGTACATCGTGGCCAGGAATTAACAATGCACCGTGCTTTTTAGTCAATACATATAACTTCTCAACACTCTTTTCACTTGTGTCGCTACTTAATGTCGAGTCAACCTTTCCAGTGCTAAGTTCGTGCAAATTCTTAACAGCGTCACCCGCGAAGAAGTACGTCGTTTCGCCTGTCACCATATATGCGACGTGTCCAGGAGTATGTCCTGGAGTTCCAATCACTTCTACTCCGTCCACGATCCCGTCGCCGTCATGTACAAGGTTGACGCGACTCGAGTTCGCTAGAAGAAAGTCAACATGAAGTGACGAAACGAAAGGAGTACCCGCCGGAAGCTGTCGAGCCCACTCAATCTCACGAGCACCTATGTAGAAGTCTGCATTGGGAAACATGGTCACGTTCGCAAGGTGGTCCCAATGGGCATGCGTAATCAGTATCCCAGTGATATCACCGAGTTGGATATTTCGGGCTTCAAGTTTCGCCTTCAACAACGGAATGTACGCGGGCGGACCCGTTTCAACCAAAATCAATTGACCGTCACACTCGATCAGAGCCACGGAACACCATCCAAATCCTCCATGGGTGGCACTCATCCCCGGAAAGCCATCTATCAGTATTGTTACTCTCATAGCGTGCCTCCTATACGAGAAGACCCCGAGTACTGTGGCGATTTACAAAACTTCGTAGCAACCATCGCTATTTGCCAATCACAACACGTAGATTCCGCATGTGGGGCAACTGCCGACTGCTCCACCTCGGCTCTCAGGGTGGGACGCCTTCCAACGGAAACGCTTCCTGCCGAAGCGTCACAACGACTCACATCCACCACCTCAGCGAAAACTGCCACTAGGCCACCCCCGATTCGCCAATAAGCGCCGCGGCTCCTTCGATAGCCCTCGCGTCCTCCACCGCACGAGCGCTCGCTTGTGTTAGGTGATGCTTCATTGCAACATAGGCCCCATTCGAATCGCCGCTTTGCAATTCCTGAAAAATCGCACGATGCTCCTCAACAGCAGCCTGTGCTTGACGGCACCCGGATCGAGCAAGTATCCGGAATCGCTGCACCTGACCACCTAGGGATAAATACGCACGCTCCATATACGGCTTACCCGCGGCAGCAGCAATCAACTCGTGAAAATGCTCATCTGCCAACCAACATTGCACGAAATGACTATCGTCGCGATTCAAAGATTGTGCACTTTGCATCTCGTCGAGCGTAACCGACAACCTAGACAAAAGCGCTGGAGTGTTTGCCGTTGCCGCCTCGAACGCAAGCTTCGGTTCAAGAAGCAGTCGAGTTTCCATTATTTGAAGAATTTGATCAGAACTCAGCGCAGAAGCCACAGTGTACCCGCGACGTGAGTGGTGGTCGACGAAACCTCGACTATTAAGTTGAGCAAGCGCCTCCCTGATCGGGGTCGCACTAACGCCCAAGACAGATCCAAGTTCACTAATAATTAGACGTTGACCGGGTGGATATGCTCCCGCCATGAGACTCTCAAGCAACGAGTGGTAAGTTGCCTCAGTAAGCGTCTTAACTTTTCTCATCTACGCCACGTCCTTATGATAGCGGAACAAGTAATAGGCGACAGACGACGATGCTGATGACTTTGGCAATCGATTTGGCGATATGAAACGGCAATCATCCCACCGCTCCACAGTCGAGAAATAAAATAGCAATCGCTCGGCGTCACAACACTGCCCTCAGGAAAGCCCTAGTTTCTGTCTCCTGAGGGTCCTGCAGTAGCTGATCTGGAGGACCCGACTCAATAATCCGTCCATTCGACATAAAGCAGACTCTATCGGCCACCTCGCGGGCGAACCCCATTTCGTGAGTCACGACGAGCATCGAAGTGGCATCAAGAGCAATATCTTTAATTACACTAAGCACCTCTCCAACTAGTTCCGGATCTAAAGAACTGGTCGGCTCATCAAACAACATCAGCTCGGGTCTCATGGCCAAGGCTCGCGCGATCGCTACGCGCTGTTGTTGCCCGCCGGACAGCTCAGACGGAAAGGCGTTTGCTCGATCTCCCAATCCGACGCGCTTGAGCAGATCGTACGCACGCTCTGTTGCTTCGCCCTTTGGCTCACGCTTCCCCGAGATTGGACCTACCGTCAGATTCTCCAACACCGACATGTTAGAAAACAAGTTGAAGTGCTGAAAAACCATCCCGATGCGCGACCGTCGGATAACCACATCACGTTCTTTTAGTTGACGCAAATGGCCGCGATGCCGTTCGTACCCGACGTACTCTCCGTTAACCAGAAGTTCGCCGGCGCTAATCTCCTCCAGGTTATTTACACACCGAAGGAAAGTGCTCTTGCCAGAACCCGAACGGCCGATTATACAGACGACCTCCCCGGGCTCTACCTTGAGATCAATTCCGTGAAGCACCTTTACGTGACCAAAGTATTTCTCGACACCGCGAGCTTCGACAATCGGAGTACTGTGCATCATTGCACCAACTTCTTTCCCGTCTTAGATTTATCAACTAAAGTTTTGTCTCTCAACCACCGGAACGGCCAGAAAACGATTGAGCGCAACCTGCCAGTGTTGTCCTCGCCGGTGCCCTTGCCAAAATGCCTTTCCAAGTGTGCCTGTCCAAAGTTTAGTGCTGTGGTAATCGCTAGATACCAAATGCAAACCACCAGCAACAGGGGGATGACTTCGAATGTCCTCGAATATATAAGCTGCGCAGATGTTAACAATTCCCTTAGAGCAATCACGCTTACTAAAGATGAGTACTTCAACATTTGAACCAACTGATTGCCGGTTGGTGGAACTATGATTCTCATCGCCTGGGGAAGTACTACTTTGTGCATCATCTTTCCCCATGAGAGCCCGACGACTTTCGCGGCTTCGAACTGACCCTTAGGAACGGACATAACGCCCGCCCGCACAATCTCCGCCATGTAGGCCGCGGCGTTGAGACCAAGCCCCAACACACCCGCGATAAATACCGTGATCACCACATTTGAGTCGAACGAAATAAATGCTGGGCCGAATGGAATGCCGACAGACAGCGTTGGATACAATGCCGCGATAAAGCTCCAAAGTAGTAGTTGGACAAGGAGCGGTGTACCCCGGAATACCCATACAAAGGATCGCGCCACAAGAAAAAGCAAATTGTTCGAAGACAATATCATCAAAGCAAGCGTCACGCCGAGCATTATTGCCAGAGTCATCGACACGGCCGTCAATTTCAAGGTCATAGCAACGCCGCTCAGTATTCGCTGGTCAAACAAATATTGCCAAACAATGGACCATTCGAACCCGGGATTCGTGAAGAGGCTATTTACTAGCATTGCGACGAAAACCAACACGACAGCTACTGCAAGCCAACGACCAGGACTATGCCGCTTTATGATTTTTACAGGATCATCAACTTGAGTACCGACAACCGATCGTGAATCCGTATGCTGTTCCATGTATCAATCACCCAACCTCTGTTATCGCACCGCAACTTGGATGGACAGTAAGATCATTTGTCGAGGGACCCTATTCCTTTGCGCCGTTAATTATGGGCGCAGACTTGGCTGTAGCCTGCATGCCCCACTTTTCAAGGATCTTGTCGTACTCACCCGAATCCATAATGGCCTGGCCTCCCTTTAGAATCGCTTCAGCAAGTCCGCTATCTTTCAGGACACCAAACCCCACGGGATGTAGTGCGATTTGATCCCCATCAGGCACAACGTACTTTCCTTCATTCTGGCTCACGATATACGCAATCTGAGCCGTTTCGGCCAGCATTGCATCGGCCCTGCCCGAATCTATCGCCAGGATGGCATCTTGTCCACTTGGATAGACATCAAGCTTGAATGGTGTTTCACCGTTATCTTCACACGCCTGTTGCAAATCTGGACCTACGACACTTTGTTGCTGAGATCCTTTTTCCACAGCGATCGTTGCTTCACCACATAGATTATCAATGCTCAGGTTATTTGGATTTTCGGATCCGACCATAATCGTAGTTCCGGAATCAAACATGTCCACGAAACTGAAGATTTCCTGCCTCTCCTTTGTGTCGTTGAAAAAGCTCACCTCATATTTTCCGGCTTGGATTCCCGGTAAGATTCCATCGAAGGCCGCCCCCTTTACTTCCGGGTCAAAACCAGCTGCCTCGAGCGCGGCCCAGGCAAGATCAACCTCTACACCCGTCAAGTCACCGTTTTCGTCCTCGAAGGAGTAAGGAGGATATGCATTATTTGATACGTAGACGATCTTCTCGCCCGCTTCGATTGTGCTCGGATCAGTTGCTGACTGGACCGCTTCACTCGGACTTGCGTCGCTCGTTTCGCTGCTACACGCACTCACGCCCACCAAGGCTAGAGAAACTCCTGCGCAGGTCATAAGTACCCGTGTTAAAGAGGTTTGAGACTGAAGCATTTTACTCTTCTCCTATTTTCGATCTTGTAGTTTGAATGAGATATCTGTGTGGTATACGCGAATCGAGAATTCCGTCTAAGTGGTGCTGCGATGAGATTATGGTCCCGATCGCATTGCCGGAATATCGGAGTTCCTTCAATTAGGGTCGCGCGCTCGAGTCGGACATACTGGCTTAGAGATCGATACGCGAGCCCCCCTGCATGACGAGGCTGGGTTTCCGTAGAACACTCATGTCGCTAAGTGGATCGCCTTCAACCGCAACGAGATCGGCATACTTTCCTACCTCTAACGTTCCGGTATAGGCATCTACACCCATCAATTCCGCTCCGGAACGCGTTCCAGAAACAATGACCTCGCCGGCGGGCATCCCCCATCGCTGAGCGAGTTCGAACTCCAATGCGTATCCGCCTTGGGGATGAGTGGGCCAACCAATATTATCGCTGCCGAGAGCATATTTCACTCCCGCATCTAGCCCTTTTTGGAAGTCATTTTTGATTCTTTCAATGTGTCTCTCGAAGGCATCAGCCTTCCATTGAGGGTAGCCATACTCACCGGACGCTTTGTAATGGAGATACGGATGGGAGAGCGTTGTCACTACCCAGTTTCCTGCCTCAGCCAGCCGGGAGCGCGTTTCATCGAAGACGCCAAACCCGTGCTCAATTATGTCCACATTTCCGTCCAGCGCGAGATTTACTTGGCTATCGCCTATGCAATGCGCACTCACCTTCATGCGGTTACGGTGCGCCTCATCGGTGATCGCCTGAATTTCTGCGAGAGTAAAGCTGGGGGTACACGAGTTTGGATCCTCGCCCCACGGGCGAAAGCGGTCTTCGACGGCTCCTTTAGACACACCTATTTTGATAAGGGTGGCACCTTGTCGTATTCGCGTTCTCACTAGTGCGCGGCAGGCGTCAGGTCCGTCGGCTATCAAATTCTGATTTTTGGCCATGTCCAACGGAACGTTGAAATGGTCCCACGTTCCCGCCGTGGAGCAGATAAAGTCACCAGATACTTCTAGGCGCGGACCAGGAATGAGACCGTCGTTTATCGCGCGTCTCATATCTGGCCCGACAGCGGAGCCTAGGCAACGTGCCGTTGTGATTCCGGATCGGAGCATTCTGCGCGCCTCATTGGAGCTTCGTAATGCGCGATACGCCAGGCTTTCGAAACGCATTGTATTTGAGACATTGGAAGGCACTCCGAAGAAGTGCATGTGGGTATCAATTAATCCTGGTAGTAATGTTGAGTTCGGGCCTAGATCGATTACCTCCTGACCTGTTTGAGCTCGAATTTCATCCTTGGCCCCCACAGCCTCTATACGGCCGCGATTTACGCGAATTGCGGCATTTCGCAAATGATTCCCGTTGCCATCCAAAAGGTTCGCTGCGTATACAACCGTTGGCCGGTGTTCTCCGATTGCCGGACCGAAATTTTTCTCCATGGTTTTCACTCCTGATCATGTCGGATGAGACATATCTATATCCGTACTACTAATTTTTCTTAGTTTGCGGCTTTCGTAACCCGCTCGGTGTCTTTATATCGACTACATGATTCTCTAACTCCGAATCACGAGAGTTAGGTCACTCGGCAACGACCACCGCGATGCGTACGAGCGCTTCGGTGCTTCCCGTACAACCGTCATGGCCGGTTTCGTTCCTCGTTGATCGAATATTAAATATAATATCGCACGTCGCTCTTGACCGCAACTCTACGCGTTGACTTATAAGAAACCTCCGCGTAGCACCATTCGTTGCCTCATCTGAAAACCGGCTCTTCACTATGGATCTTGTGGACCGGTTGGTCTGGCTTCTTGAGGGACGTGGCGGCCCCGGCTCGGTAGATGCAGGATGGTCTGGTGGGCGGGGCTGACTCACGGCTCTTGTGACGTCACCTATTGGTGGCTGTCCTGCATGCGACGTGTCGACCGGCTCGGCTCACTTTTCGAAGTGCAGCCCGGCGGGCCGTCATGTCCTGATAGGAGTCTGGCGAGTCCACAATGGTGACACTCCTATAGACGTTTGTCAAGCCGTTAGCGTGCTGTGTTGTGGTTGCAGCGTCTCGACGATCAGTGGGTAGAGCTGACGAACGAGGTAGCGTTTGAGGCAGCGGATGATCCCCATTTTCGTCT
>Ga0314772_1000302_pt1 | contig 27637 bp, 21 predicted proteins | sample MetaGCBIW2018_FD_204520 | JGI IMG/M metagenome (GOLD analysis project Ga0314772, IMG submission 204520) | Cryopeg brine microbial communities from Beaufort Sea near Barrow, Alaska, United States - CBIW 2018 | ecosystem: Environmental > Aquatic > Marine > Coastal | place: USA: Alaska | collected... | reverse complement strand
AGGGTTTTCCAACACTTATCAACGGCTGACTAATGAAACACAGCCATCATTATTTTAACAAACCGCCGTATACCGAACGGTACGTACGGTGGTGTGAGAGGAAGATAGGGGATTAACCCCTATCTTCCTACTCGATTGTAGTTTCACTTTAGGGTCTTAGAAGCTAAATTTATTTTAGTTGGATTGATAAGTGATTTCCTCACAATTGATCAAAATAAAGGTGGCCAAAACAAGTTGAATTATTTGATGATTTTCTAGCTCAGATTGCCCTAGCATTCTAACTTGCTTTTGATAGCTCAACTAAAAAAGGATCCCATGAAACATACTTTTAAATCGATTTGTCTTGCCTCGCTTGCTCTACTTGCTATTTCTTGCAAAACTGAGGAAAAGGAGAAAACTGCAGAAAGGCCGAATATCATATTTATCATGTCTGATGATCATGCGTATCAGGCAATTTCTGCCTATAATGATACCCTGATTGAGACACCCAATATTGATCGTATTGCAGAAATGGGCATGCTTTTTACTAACGCTTCGGTGACTAATTCCATCTGTGCACCATCTAGGGCAACTATCCTCACCGGCAAGCATAGCCATATTAATGGGAAAGTGGATAATCATTTTCCTTTTGATACGACCAATATCACCTTTCCTCAGATCTTACAGAATTCCGGCTATCAGACAGCTATGTTCGGGAAATTGCATTTTGGAAATAGTCCAAAAGGATTTGATCAGTTTAAGATTCTTCCAGGTCAGGGAGTTTATTACAATCCTGATTTCCTCACCAAAAACGAAGGTGAAATCAATGTAGAAGGTTACGTGACAGATATCATCACAGACATGACGCTGGATTGGCTTCAAAATGACCGGAAAAAAGATCAGCCTTTTATGCTCATGTATCTCCATAAAGCGCCGCATAGAGAATGGTTGATGCCGGAGAAATATAGAGATGAGATGCTCAGTAGAACATTTCCTGAGCCTGCTACTCTTTTTGATGATTATTCAGGAAGAGGCAGGGCAGCACATGAGGCGGAGATGAACTTACTGACCGATATGAACTGGGCGGGAGATTCAAAAATTTATCCTGAAGTCATGGATCAACTGGGAATTGCAGAGAATTCCAACTGGGATAAGGCAGCGTTTGAAAGAGAAGTAGGACGGATGAATGCAGCGCAAAGAGCTGATTGGGATACCCATTACATGAAAGTAAACGAGGACTTCAAAATCGCGTATCCTACGATGACTGAGAAGGATAAGATGAGTTGGAGATACCAGCGCTATATGCAAGATTATCTGGGTACAATCAAGTCGGTCGACGAAAATGTGGGACGTGTGCTGGATTACCTAGAAGCAAATGATATGATGCAAAATACAATTATTGTTTATACCTCAGATCAGGGTTTTTATCTTGGCGAGCATGGGTGGTTTGATAAGAGATTTATTTATAATGAGTCGTTCAAGACTCCACTATTGATGGCATGGCCTGGCAAAGTTAAAGCAGGTTCAACCTCTGATGAGATGGTTCAAAATCTAGATTTTGCGCAGACCTTCTTAGCAGCTGCAGGAATTGAAGCTCCTCCCGATATGCAGGGAGAAAGTCTATTGCCACTGCTAACCGGCGAAACGGGCAAGTGGACCCGAGAGGAGGTCTATTATCATTATTACGAATATCCATCTGTTCATATGGTCAAGCGTCACTATGCGATAGTGACTAAAGAGTATAAGTTAGTTCATTACTATTTTGACATCGATGAGTGGGAGTTGATTGATCGCAAGAAAGATCCCATGGAATTGACTAACGTGTATGATGATCCTGCTTATGCTCAGACTAGAGCAGATCTGCACAAACAGCTTGATGGATTGCGTGAGAAATATGGTGACAGTTCAGAGTTGAGTCAGGCATACATTGATAAGTACTTGGATTTTCTCGAAAAGAACAAGAATAGTACGGGAGGGAAAGACACCGACTTGATCGATAAGATCTTTGAGGACAGAAAGTAGAAATAGAGCAGAATTTAACTTCTTTGTAAGGTTCAGTGGATTCATTCTCTGAGACTTTTTTTTATTTTTCTCCCCTAAGTTCACAGAGTTTTTCGCAGAGCGCGCAGCTACGGATAGTCGGAGTCAAAGTTAAAATATTGGGAGAGTAATTGCGCTGAAAGCTCCAAATATTCTAGCCCAGTCTGAAGGGCTACGTATTTTGGTATAGGCCAAATTTTGAAGCTCTGAAAGAGCGAAATCCATCGTTCAGGTTCGTTTATAAGAAGATAAATCGTAAATGAATTTTTTTAAGAGAATATGCTGCCTAATTTGAATGTAAATAACCTAACCCATGAATAATCTCTCTCAATCCTACACTCTCTCCCCTGAGGCAAAAGCTTTTTATCAGGAAAACAACTTCATCAAACTCAAGCAGGTGCTAAGTCCAGAGGAAGTCGCTCATTTCGGTGAAGTGATCTTGACCGAAGTGAATCGAAAGAACACGCAAGACAGCCCTCTGGATCAACGTGATACGTACAGTAAAGCCTTCTTGCAGATTTTCAATTTATGGATTGACAATAATGAGATCAAAAAACTCATAATGAGCAAGCGATTGGCTCAGATTGCAGCAGATTTAATGGATTGCGAGCAGGTAAGAATATACCACGACCAGGCATTGTTCAAGGAGGCTGGTGGAGGCATTACACCTTGGCATGCAGATCAGTATTATTGGCCAATTGACACAGATAAGACGATTACTGCGTGGATTCCATTGCAAGCGACTCCGCTAGAGATGGGTCCATTGGAGTTTTCGGCGAAAAGTCAACAAATTGTTTTCGGGAGAGATCTGCAGATTGGGGATGACTCAGAATTGAAGATCAAGGATAATCTCCGCATCAACAACTTCGACCACGTGATTGAAGCGTTTGATTTAGGCGAAGTAAGCTTCCATTCTGGCTGGGTTTTTCATCGTGCCGGAGCCAATCAGACTGATCAGATGAGAAAAGTGATGACTGTGATTTATATGGATGCAGCCGCCAAACTTAAGGATCCTGAGAATGATAATCAGATTCACGATTGGAATACCTGGTGTCCAGGTGCAAAGATTGGAGAAGTGATCAATACACATTTGAATCCAATTGCTGGGTGAGAACGAGAGGAGTGGAAGGATAAAATCAATTACTTTTTATGTATTCAAGTTTTCGCCTCCTTTCAGGGGTGGATTCTTAAATCAGAATATGTGTTCTTTAAAAGAAGCAATCTTTAAGAGATTGACCTTTAGGTGTGTTTAGAATTGGGGATACTGATAACATAAAAACTGTATTTAAGAATTTAATGAAAATATCATATCATCAAATAGTAGCACCATTTATACATTAGTGAACTTTAGATCTGATTTTTTAGCAGAATATGAATTTGAATTGCTGGTTTTAAATCCAGCGCTTCATCAATAAAATAGTGTAGTGATTCGGTTCTTCAAAAGACAATTATTTTAAAAACCTTTTGCACAAGACAATTTTAGTACCTTTAAGCAACCTATCTTGTTTTATGCTCATCGGTTTACTAATCATCATTCTTCTTATTTATACGGGAATTTATCCTTTGCTTGCTTTGATATATGTCTTAAAAGGATCTTCTTTTCAGAGAGGAGAAGTTCACGATAAATACGATTCATCCATCGCATGTATCATTACTGCATATAAAGATTGGCAAATTGCAGCACCACTGATAAGATCAATTCAAAAACAGACTTTCAGGAATTTCCACATATACCTGGTAGCGGATAATTGTAGCGAACTTGTAGACATTAGCAATCAAGAGCAACTAACCGTTATTCAGCCAGAATATCCCTTAAATTCAAAGATCAAATCCATCCAATTGGCAGTTGATAACTTCAAAAATAGGCATGATGCTGTTTTGATTCTTGATCCTGATAATCTTTTACACAGCGATTCACTAGGTAATTTAGTTGATTCTTTTAAAAAGGGATTCGATGTCATCCAAGGGCAGCGGGTTGCAAAAAATTTGGATACAAAAATCGCAGCCCTTGACGCTTTGGGCGAGATTTATTATAATTTTAATCAACGTCAAGCTCCTTTTGCTGCCGGATCATCCGCCACAATAGCTGGTTCAGGCATGTTAATAGAATTTGAATTATTCTTGAACTATTTGAGAGTTTTTGACGATGAAAAAGGTGTCGTCTTGGCTGAAGATAAGCTTCTGCAAATGTTTGTAATCCAGCAAGGTAATAGGATTGCATACAGAGAAGATGCCTTGATTTTTGATGAAAAAAGTTCTACTGGATCACAAGTTCAAAAACAGAGGACCCGCTGGCTAAAGTCTTACTTTGATCATATTGGTGATGCTTTTTCACTTATGGAAGTTTGTTTATCTAAAAAGAATTACCAGGGTGCTTTTTTCTCATTTATGATTAGTACTCCACCTTTTATTATTCTAGTTGCTTTGATGTTGGTAACTGGTTTAACCTCGTGGGCCTTTGCTCCTCAGTATCTTATTGGAGTAGGTTATTCCCTTGTTTTATTTGTGTTGTCATGGGTATTGGCCTTGTACTTTTCACATACTCCCAAAGTAATATGGCAGGCAATCCCATGGATACCTGTTTTTATGGCTAGACAAGTATTATCTCTTTTGGGATTTGGGAAGGCAAAAAAGGATTTCTTAGCAACCGAACATACTCAGTACTTGGAAATAGAGGAAGTGTGGAAGGTAAGGAAAACTCATTTTAAGCATCTAAAATCTCTAAAATGATGAATATACAAGAGCTCAAAAAGTTACCCATTGTGATGTTATCTATGTCAAGATGGGATTCTCCAATATCTTCCGCATCCTGGTCTTTAGCACAGGAATTCGCCCGGTCGCAACCTGTCTTCTATGTAGATTACCCGTATACCTTCTTGGATTACAAACGCGAAAAAGAGCTAGAATCCGTAAAATTTAGAAGGGACGCCCTCTTAGGCAAGGGTGATTCTACTCGGCTATTAGCGGAAAATTTATGGTCGATCACCCCCCCGTTGATGTATCCAATTAATTGGCTAGCACCTGGGCACGCCTACACTTTTGCCAGAAATTTGAATAATAAAAAGATGGCCTCAAGCATTAAAAAAGCTTTAAAGTCCCATGGATTTCATGATTTCATCCTGTGGAACTCTTTTAATCCTATCTATTTATCTTCTTTCAAAGGTCAAGTGCATCCACAACTTTCAGTTTATCACTCAAGAGACGCGATCGGTGCGATCAACGAATATACGAGGAAGCATGGAGTCTCTTCTGAAATTGAAGCAATCGGGAATTATGATTTAGCTCTTGCCTCTTCATCTAAACTTGCAAAAGATTTGACAAACTATTCAAAAGAGGATGTTCTCTTATTTGCAAATGGCGGGAATATTGAACTGTTTTCTAGGGCTTGGAAAGAAGTTATTGAACTGCCTAAGGACCTGATCGCTATCCCCAAACCGATTATTGGATACGTAGGAAACATCTGTCAGAGGCAAGATTATGTTCTTTTGGAAAAGATAGCACAACAAAATCCTGACAAGTCATTAGTATTTATTGGTCCTAGAGAAGATCATTTACACACGGATATCCAATTGGATAAATTCACAAATGTTTTCTTTTTGGGGCCAAAAAATCTAAAACTCCTTCCCGATTACCTCAGTTTCTTTGACTGTGCAATTATTCCATTTTTGAGAAATGATCTGACAGAAAGTATCTACCCACTTAAGATTAACGAGTATTTGGCTGCTGGTCAGTCCGTCGTGACAACCAATTTCTCAAATGATATTGCGTCTTTCAAAGAGGTGATTTGGCTAGCAAATACCCATGAGGAGTTCCTGTCCTTTATCAATATTGCAATTGAAAATCAGTCTCTAGATATTAAAAAGAAAAGATTTGAAGCAGCTAAAAATAATTCCTGGGGCAATAGGATAGCCATGTTCTGGGAATTAGTCCAACAAAAAGTAGTTAAAAATTAATGGAATCATTATTTATTATCTCGATTTTAATCATATTCTATACCTATGTAGGGTATGCTATAGTGATTTATTTTTTACTAAAGTTTAAAACAACTGATGTCATTGCCGTACTAGATGAAAGGAATCTGCCTTCAGTATCTCTGATTGTTCCATGTTTTAATGAGGGAGAAGAATTAATTAAAAAAGTGGAGAATACCCTTGCCTTGAACTATCCCAAGGAGTTGATTGAACTTATTTTTATCTGTGATGGAAGTTCTGATGGTTCGGAGCATATTCCTGCTTCTTTTAAGGATATAATAACTATGTTCAGCCCCGAAAGAAAGGGGAAATTGGCGGCGATGAAAAGAGCTGTAAAGGAGAGTACTGGTGAGATTTTAGTTTTTTGCGATGGAAATACGGTATTGAATCCGGAAGCTATACTAGAAATGGTAAAATATTACCAAGATGCTCGTGTAGGTGCGGTTACTGGTGAGAAATATATTTTAGTTAGTGAAGAGGACGGAGCAAGTAGTACGGGTGAGGGTTTTTATTGGAAATACGAATCGTTTCTAAAGAAAATGGATGCGCAATGGAATACGCTTGTTGGCGGTGCAGGGGAGCTGATGTCCTATAGAAAGAAATTATTTGAGTTTTTACCGGATGATACTATTTTAGATGACTTCATGTTGACCATGAGAATAGCTGAAAAAGGATACAAGGTGAAATATGCTCCGGAAGCAAGAGCATCCGAGTATGCTAGTGCAAATGTAGAGGAGGAATTGAAAAGGAAAATCAGAATAGCGGCAGGTGGATGGCAGAGCATTTCAAGATTGTCGCATGCGGCCAATCCATTTCATGACTTTTCCTTATTCTTCCAATATATTTCTCATAGAGTGTTGCGATGGACTGTGGCTCCATTTTTACTTCTTATTATCTTTATTCTGAATCATTTCCTTGCTTTTAAGGATGGAAATGACCTGTATTTCTACATTCTTATTGCTCAATATGTTTTCTATGTCTTTGTTTTTCTGGGATACTTGCTCAGAAATCAAGTCGTGTCAATTAAAGGTTTCCATGTGCCTTATTACTTCTACATTATGAATTATGCGGCGATCAGAGGATTTTTCAGATGGCTGAAAAACAGTCAGCCCGCTGCATGGGAGCGGGCTAAAAGAGCAGGTTAATTTAAACCCGTAATATGCAATAGCAATCCTGGTACTTGGTACAATCACTTCAAAATCAGCTTTTTTGTTACTATTTTGACTCACCATAGCGGGCCAGAGCTCAGTCTCCAAATAACCTGAAATCTTATGATTGCACACGTATCACGGACACTAGTGCATAAATGTGGTTTAATCACATTATTTTTTGAAAATATTAAATACAGAGATGTTCTTTTCCTTGATTTGAATAAGAACCTCATTGATTTGCGAACTAAGAGAGTCTAGATTTGATAAGCACGATTCCACTTTGTTTTGAATAATCGATAATTCCATTTCTTTATCCTCAACTACCAAATGTTCGAGTTTAAATAGCTTGAATAGTTCTCTGTACTTATGAGACCAACTAATGGCCACGCAAGGAATTCCAAGACTCAACGCGAAAATAAGTGAGTGAAATCTTGAGGCAATCAAAAAATCGCATGTTTTAATGATGGTTTTGATTTCTTCTGCTGATCGGTAACCATTAATTAGATGGAGATTTGATTTACTTTCAGACAGGTTATATAACAGATTGCATAAGAAGGCGTCGTCTTTATTTGCATCCCCAGGAGGACGAATTTCATTCGGAATTAATAGTACATGGTATTTTTGCTGAAGCAGTTGAATGGTCTCCAATATTATTTTCACATAATTATTGCTAGCATCAGCTTTCCCCATTCTTTCCAATACTCTCATATTAGGTGAAATTCCGATTAGTAGTTTTTCTTTTTTCAACTTGTTGATTCCAAGATAAACGGATTCTGGATCATTCTGTGGAATAGGGAAGTGAAAAGCGATATCTGGCATCAACGGTATTTCCTCTACCTTTTTTTCAAGGAGCTTCGCTAGAAATTCCCGTGATTGATCATCCCGAGCATAAAAGCCATCTGATTTCTCTAGCATCAACTTACAATTAGAAGCCACCTTCGTGTCTATGAAGGTTCCCCAAGCTTGAGGCATGAAGTAGTAGGGTACGCCAATTGATTTTAGGTAATCAATAATTAGTAAGGTCTCTAATGGTTGCTGATATCCTCTTTTATCTCCGTAAGCAAATCCACTGGCGTCAATAGCCATTTTAAGATTTTTTATTTTTTTAATGCTTTCGATCGGAGTATAGTCCGCATAAGGTTTGGGCGTAAATGATAAAACCTTTTTTACTTTTCCTTCTACTTTATCGATAAAAACATCCGTGCTGGATTTCTGGATAAAGTGGGGAAAAAAACCTTGGGCCAAAGCAATTGCCTTTTCAGACTCATGACAAATCAAGTGTATTTCTGCAGTAGAGTCCTCTTTTTTAATAAAATGAGTGACTGTTTTTAACATGGCTTCTGCTCCTTTGTTGATGAAGTTTGTGCCAACTATTAGATAGGAATTATTCATAGACTATTTTTTTATGGATCGTACTATGTTGATGATATTCAATGCCTTAATTCTCATCGAGGGAATGGCCATCCAAACCCCTAAATAAGACACTAAAAATATGATTGTACTACTTATTAGATTGAGCAAGCGATAATCAAATGTCACTCCTGATGATAAATATAGATGATTAATTCCTGCTGCCAATAGCGATGCAATAACTGGAGGATATATAGTTTTAAAAAATGATTTGACACTTACAGGAGTGTTTTTGAAGCAATAAGATAATGATGGAACTAGAATTATATAATTCACAATAGCATATGCAATTGCTAAACCGTTTAATCCAAATTGAATACCAACAAAAAATGAAATAGTAACTGCAATTGCATTGATCAGTCCCCAAAAAAAATAGCGAGTACTTAATCCACAGGAAATCATAACCATTCCTCTGGTAGAAGCAATTGGTTGTATAAAAGCCGTGATGGATAATAATTGGAAAATAACTACAGCCTCAACCCATTGTTCTCCTAATGCCAAGATGATTAAATCATTCGCATTGACAGTAAGAAACAAGGTGATGGGCATTGAAAAGAAAGACATGATAAACAAAAACTTGTCATAGTACTGTGCATATCTTTCTTTTTGATTTCTTAAAGAACTCATGGCCGGAATTCCTACTGAGTTCAAAGGATCCCGTAATTGGGTAATCGGTAACATGAGTAATTGGTAAGCCTTGGAATACAAGCCAAGGGGAGTGGAACCTAGGTATTTACCGATAATGATATTATCCAGGTTTCTTGAAAAGTAGTTAATCACATTAAATCCAGATACTCCAGCTCCAAACAAAAGATATTCTTTAATGTCCTTATTAGGCATTTTAAAGCTGGGTCTCCAACTGCATTTATACCATAATAGGAAAAAGGTGATGAAGGCGTTTAAAAAATTGATAGCTACCAAGGCCCAATAACCTGCTCCCAAATATGCCAGAATTAAACTCGGTACTAAACTAAAAAATGCTGCCAACATGGTGATATGAGAAATCTGCTTGAAAAGCATTTGTCTACTCAATAATGCCTGATGCTGTACAGAAAGACCTGAAAATATGGCTACTAGCGCATAGGAAGTAGTAATCCTTCCCACTTTTGGTTCATCATAAAACCAGGTTAGAAACGGTGCTAAGGCAAGTATTAAAATGGCAAGCCCTATGCAGATGAAGAAATTCAGCCAGAATAACTGACTGGCTATATTTTGGTCAATGTTATCTTTAGTAATTATAGCCTGAGATATTCCTAAATCTTTGAAAATTAAAACAAAGCCAGTAAAGGCTGTCACCATGGCCACGAGGCCGTAATCTTCAGGCAAAAGTAATCTCGCCAGGAATATCGTGGTCAGAATATTGACTGTAAATGAAAATAGCTGTGCTAGAATGGTTCGGAGTCCGCCTTTTATAGACTTCTCCTTGATTTGGTCCAGTAAATATCCTCTTTCAAACCACTTTTCATTTTCTAAGGAAAAATTGCTATTCGTTGATTTCATTAATCTTCAAAAGTAAGTCAGGGCTTTTTTTCTGAGAATAAGGAATTCCTCCCTCTGGGTCAGCATATCCTACTCCAATTAACATGAGTGGTCTTTCGTCTGCTGCTAATGGAATCAACGCTTCCATTTTGTCTTCATAAAATTCAATATCAGGCCAATTGATGGTTAGAGAACTGAGTCCTAAAGTTTCCAACGCTAAAACAAATCCCATAGAAGCCAGTCCACCATCAAGATACATGGTATGCCTGTCACGTTCACTTATGTAAGCACTTAACCTTCCTACCAATACCATCATGACAGGTATGTTTTTAAAGAATGGCTTGATACCAGGAGGTAAGGCTCCAACTTTATCCTTTTTCGCTTGATCTGTATAAACATGATAATAGAATGGTTGTCTATTACATGCCGAAGGGGCGTATGCTGCCGCTAATATCGCTTTTTTGATAAGGTCTATGGATACTTCTTTATCTAAAAAGTACCTGACTGATCTACGCTGCTTGGCTAGTTGCAGAAAACTTTCGTAAGTGATTCCACTATTAACGATATCTTTATGTTTATAAGGAGCCGATGTTGGCTCTTCTACTTCCAACTGGTAAGGATGGCTAAATCCAGAAAACCGATTGTAAAGAGGCAAAATAAACTCATCATGAGTTACTGCCTCAAAGTAAGCCTTGAGCACGCTGTAAGCCCAGTGTAAAAACCACCTATCTGCTTCAGGATTGACTCCCACATCCTTCGATAGTAATTCATAATACCTTAGCGTATCGCTTATGTAGTCTTTTGCAAAAGAGGGTCTTCTGTTTTTCATGATCAGGCCTTTTTCAATTCTGTGAATTTGTCTTCTCAAGTGGAATACATGTGCCTTTTGATCTTTCAGTGCCTTGATTATAATATATTTTCCCTGCAACACTTTTAGATGTTCTCTAGAAAACTCACTTGAGAATAAAAAGAAGTATAGATCAGCCAATTTTTTATTTCCTTTTACTAGAGGTAGTAATAGATTATTCTGAACCTTGATTTTGATGTCGTACAATGTCATGGTTTAAATACAGATTTTAGTATTTGTGTATATCCGCTTTTCTACCAGTAAGCAGGCAAAAGCGTCAAAATATTTAGTAAACTCACCACTGAGGCCACTTCTCTCTTCCCTCACCGGTCTTTCGGCCAGATAATCTAAGAAACTATGGTACATGGCATAATTGCGTATAATCATATTAGTAATTATAATTTTATTCGTTTAGATATACTTCAAGCATTTCTTCGGCAGTTTTTTGCCATGAAAACTGTGCTGCTCTCTCTAGGCCATTTTTAACCAATGAGTCTTTATCTTTACTATCTGTCAAAAGATTAAGTATCGCCTCAGCGATTTCTGTGGCTTTAAAAGGGTTTACATAATACGCGCTGTCGCCTGCAATTTCTGGCATGGCTGAAGTATTACTGCAGATTAACGGACAGGAAGAAGCCATTGCTTCCAACATTGGAATTCCAAAGCTTTCTCTTAATGATGGATATAAAAAGCAAAGTGCTCCTTGGTACAAATATGGAAGGTCTTTGTTAGGAATATAGCCTGTCAAATGAATTGCTGATCTGATATCCAGGGCGTGTTGTTTTTTGAGTTCCTGCAATAAATAATCTTCTCCCAAATCTGGCATCACAAGTTTAAAGTCTAACTTCCCTTTGTCTTTGATGAGCTTTATGGCTTTTAAAACATTGCCTAAGTTTTTTTTCGGATCAGTGTTACCCAAGTACAAAACAAATCTTTCCGGAAGCCCCTTATCTGATAAGAATTTTGAAATTTCATATTCACTTTTCATCTCGAAAAAGTGTTCGCCACATGCATTGTATATGGTGACTATTTTTTCAGCAGGAATTTTAAGAAAGTGTTGAATCCTCTCGTTTTCATAATTACTTACCGTGATAATTTTTGATGCTTTTTTTGCGATTATTGGTACATTCCATCTTCTATATAGATTCCCCATCCTTTGGTACCAAGATCCTTTATCCAACATCAAATTTTCCAAATAAATAACGTCGTGGATGGTCACCACTAGTGGTATTTTTGTCTGGACAGGAGCGGTATTACTCGTAGTATGTAGTAGGTCTACTTTATTGTTATTAACAGCTTTTGGTAGAGAAATTTGCTCCCAATACGCATAATTGGCAGGGCCAACCTCATTTATAGTTACATTTTCCGATGGCCTAAGGCAAATATCCTCGTCTGGCTGAACGAATACATCGATATTAGGAGCCATTTTAGATTTTTGCATTGCTTTCAATGCTTCCAGAATTACGATATCCATACCGTGCTTTTTTGGCCTAAATATTCGTTGTGCTTCTATACCTATTTTCATGGGTTTGATAGATTTTTAGTCATAGAAAAATTTCCTAAAAAACCTCGTAAGTAAGCTTTGGCCTGCTTAATCTCGTTGGCTCGTATCATTGAGAAAATATTTTTGGGTACAGCAATGAATACATAATAAAGGTAGGTCAGATACTTAGTGTAGCCCGTGGTGTGTCTTCTCAAATAAAGCAATCTATTTCTGCCATAGTAATATGCTTTTAACGGGGATTGCTTACCAGTTGAAATGGACTCTTTATGCCAAATTACTGAGGTGGGTTCATACCATATATCAAACCCAGCCTCTATTGCTGTTGCTGAATAATCCATCTCTTCGTAGTACAAAAAGAAAATTTCGGGCATGGGGCCGATGGTAAGCCACAGATTTTTTGAAAACATCATAGCAGCTCCGTGGACTCGGCTTATTTGTTTATCCTTATCATATTGTCCCGCATCTATCTGACCAAGACCAATGGAGAACCCGCGCCCTGTGATTTTACTTATAGGCCCAAAACCAGCAAACTGAAGGGTATTAGGATGATCATAAAATAAAATTTTTGGAGAGACCATTCCTATTTTAGGATTTTGCTCAAACCGCTCTACCAGAGGGAAAAGAAATTCAGGATCAACCTCAGTGTCATTATTGAGCCATAAAAAATACTCTCCTTTAGCTTGACTCATTCCTGAATTATTTCCTCCGGCAAAACCAAGATTTTCGCCATTGTCTATATAAATAATCTCTGGGAATTCCTCGGGAAGTTCAGAGCTGGGCTCTGTGGATCCATTATTAACTAGAATAATCTCAAGATTAGGATAGTTTTGCTTTCTTAAAGAAAGAAGCAATTCCCTTGTCACTGCAGTGGTATTGAAGTTAACTGTAACTAGTGAGACCAATGGCCATGCGCTATTTCGAAAGGATTTCATGATCTCTTTTGTTTAAATTCTCTGCCACATAAAGTGCAGCCCAAGTAAAGTATAACATTATATTCAGAGGAAACTGACCCAGTATTGGGTTTCCGAGCGCGGCAAAGGCGATGCCGATAAAGCCAGAGTGTAAGGCCATTATATACTGTTTCAAAATTGGATCATGCAGTGAGAATATGACTGCATAACCTTTATAAACAAAAAATAGAATGATTAGTACATGAGTATATAATCCTACTACTCCAGTCTCTGCCCAGATTTTCACATACCAGCTGTCATTAGGTGTTTGGGCTAAAAATGTCTTAGGTGAGAAGCGAAGTCCCCAAGTACCTGAAGTGCCTATGCCACCCCCAAAAGGTCTGGTTTTTAGATATACTTTGAATTTTTCTTGATTTTCTAATCTGACTTTGAGTGAAGGGTCATCTGGATTTAATGCAGATCGCATCCTTCTTAAAGTTTGATTGTCATTTCCAATGGTAGTGTACTTCAGAAAAAAGAAAAGGCTGCCTAAAATCACTATTCCTGCAATGATACTTTTAAAGTTTTTGGTAGCTACCAGATAAGCCATGGAGGCACTTGCAGGTACAAATAGTGCTCCTCTGGTGCCACTGATGGCCATTGCATAGATACAGATAAGAAAAATTACAATAAGGAAGTACCTCTTTTTTAAAGAAAATGGGCCCAAGGCTAATATTATGGCCATAATACCTGCATAGCCCATGGTAGCACCAAATTGCCCTGAATCTGACAGAAAAGAGAATGCTCTCAGTACTCCTCTAAGCACATGTGTTTTTATTGGTCCCTCCAAAAGCCATTGCCACTCATAGGAATCTATACCTATAAAAACCTGCTTATAGCCCCAAAAAGCAGCCAATACGCTTAAGAAGAATATTAAATGGGTTATTTGATATATCTCAGATTTAGACCTTAGATAAATCAATACTAAAAAGACGGTAAAAATCTGGTATAAAGAGACTGCCCGAACTGCATAAAACCAAGCTTCCTTACTTGGAGCTTCCGGGTTGAACAGCTCTAGTATCGTGAAACCAAGCCAAATGAGGCTTAACCAGATTGCGCCATTATTAAGTAGATCAAGATGTGGTTTTTTCTTGGAAACAAATGCAAATATCAAGGATAGAACCAATAGAGCGTCTACCCCCAAACCCAATGGGATATTGGTAATATATCGGGTGAGTCCATTTATAAGAAATGAAAAGATAAGCGCTAAATAGAATCCTTTTGATGGGTCGTTATATAAATAGTACAATAAGAAAAAACCGCAAATGAGAGCAATACATAAAATAATAAAAACCAGTTGTAGTTTGGCAATGAGATATGAAGTTGGAATTGCTATTACTATTCCAAGAAATAAGAGTAAAATATTTGGAGCCTTTTGACTTATTCTCATTTTAGCCTTTCTGGTTCATATCTCTGATATAATTGATATCAACATTAGTAAGGATTAAATCGCTGTTTTTACCCGCGATTTCCGAGACCCAGGAAGTCATATTAGCATCGGCAACTTTCCAAGAATAATTAGCTTTACAGCTGAAAATATTCCAATCAAATTGCTTGATAATAAAGGCATTCTGAGGTTGATCACGATACGGTGGTATAAAGACAATATTCAAATAATTTGAAGGTTGACCCGAGTCTTTTCCTAAAAATTCTGAGATACTTAACCGATTTTTATAGCCGCTGACCTCGTAAGGCTGAAAGTCTTTTAATGATGGGCTGTACGAATACAATCCTACCGGTGAAAAAAAGCTTGGTAATAAGGAGATTGCATTGGCTAATATCTCTTGAAATTCCTGATCCTCCGCGATGGGATGAATAGCGATATTTATTTGTGTTTTTTCGCTTTGTGAAGCTATTATTTTTGAGATTTCATTTATGAGAATGTTGGTAGATGTTTTGAAATACTCAGTGCTTCCTGATTTACTTATATTGGGAAAAGCAGCCACTACTTTTAATCCTGTAATTTTTTCGGCGTTATCTGGCTCTTGAAGATCTTCATTAAGCAATAATTTTCCTGAAAAAATGCCAATCAGTAAAATATAACCGAACATAAAGGAAGCTAAGACTAAAATCTTTCTTTTTGATGTTCTTGCAGCAGTTGGGAAAAAAGGGGGATCAATAATCTCCTGAGTTTGAGAGATTTTTAGATTTTGATTCTGCAGTCGTGCTTGATTTAGTCCAGAAAGAATATATAGGTATTCATTTTCGTTAATCTGTACCTCTCTTTCTAGTCGTTTTAATTCTGCCCCTAAGGGAGCAAATTTATCTATCCTGTCGGAAATTTTCTCCATTGACCTTAAAGAGACTTCTAGCGCACTTAATTCTTTTTCTTTTTGAAGAAATGAATTTAACCACTCACCTAAAATGATGCTAGCTGGGATTCCTTCTATACTAAAATCCTGAAGGTATAAATTATTTATTTTGGCAGATAGAATGTCATTAATCTGCCGAATTTCTCCTTTGAGCTCAATAACAGCCTTACTTCCTGGTGCACTTTCAGCTATAAGTGCGTTCAGTTTTAATCTTTTTTCAGCAACCAATTCCCGATAATTCTCTAGAGAATCTATAAGAGAAGCTCTCACCTGATTCTTTAATAATTTTTCTTCCAAAAGTTTCAAACTCGCATTTGCACCCTGTGATATTTGATCGGCTTTAGTCAGTTCTTTCTCAATGTCATTTATATAGATATCAAGGTTTTTCCCTTGCTCATAAAAATTCATTATTCTGTGTTCAGTCACAAATAGCTTTAGTCGGTTCTCAGATTCTTGTAATTTTTGGAATATTCTGTCTTTCTCTGTAATATAAAAATCTATGCTACCGCTGTTTTCAGAAGTTCTAAGGGCTGAATATCGCTCCAAATATACCTCAGCAATAATATTCAAGGTCTGATAAACAATCCCAGGATCATCAGTGTAATAGCTAATTTCAACCATATCGCTGCTTTTTTGCCTAATAACCCGTGTTCTGCTAGTAATATTTACTACTCCATAATATTTATGTTTATCAACAATATATCTTATTGGGCCATATTTGTCATTCTCATTCACGAAGGCTTTTGTGACCTTAGCATACGTTTCCTTTACATTTCCCTCTACGGATAATTCCTTCCATAAATCCTCTGGGATGTGAGTTTGCAATTCGCTGTAAGTCTCTTTAGAAAAATAGTTCGGATCGCCTGGCTTTAATGCTAGAATTTGAGCCAATAACTTCAAACTCACCAACTCTGCCGTCTTTCTGCTATTGATTAAGCCCACGATGTTATCCATCAGATTATTGGAAATGAAGTAATCAATTTTCACAGCTTCTGTAAGATCCGCACTTTTCCTGGTGGAAATACCCGTGTAGATTACGGTGTCTGAATCGTATATTTTCTCTGAATTCCGAGTAAGATAAATAACACAACCCGCCAAAAATGCTGGTAAAATGAGAAAGAGATACCAGTGTTTTTTAACCTCCCAAAAGAGTTCTTTGATTTTTAGCATAACCTCATTTAACGTTTAAGCAAATGCAGTTCAACTCCCAATATCACTTCTAATTCTTTATAAGAAGTTAGAAATTCGGTATAGGCATTGTTGTACCGTTCTCGGGCTAACGTACTAATTTCAGACAGCCTGGTATAGTCTGTTAGAGAAATCTGATTTTCTTTAAATTTTAGTTCCCCAACTTTTTCACTCACGATAGCCTTCTGGAGAAATTCATTATTGTTAATCATTGATTTTTGAGTGGCAATTAATCTAAAATAATAGTTAATTATCTGCTGTTTTACTTCGAGCTCAATAGACTCTTGAAGATTTTCTGCAGAAGCAAGCTCAGCCTTTGCTAATTTAATTCTATTGGGACGTGTATAAAATTCATATAAGGGTATACTTGCATTGACACCAAACCTATAGCCATTTGAAATGCTATTTATATTAGAATCAGTGGATCCAGCGATTAAAATCCCTTGATTGCCGAAGGAGTAATTTGAGAAAACTTGAATATGGTTGCTCCAGAGCTTTTTTTGAATGGTTACCCTTTCTTTTTCAGCATCAGCTTGAAACGCGTTCCTTTTAATATTGGGACTATATTCGACTCCAATATCGATTATATCATCCAACGGTATAAGCTGAATCATAAAATCTTCCATTAGGTTGAAGCTACTCATTTTCAATTCCTCCTCGCTAGTTTTTGGAGTTTGTCCATTTACTGAAAACACTGAAAACACAAGAAATACTAGCGTGATTAGTAGTTTTCTTTTGGTCATATTTTCTATATCGGATATTTTTTTTCTACACATTCTCTTTTTGAAACAAAGCAGGAATAGTCATAAGTAATATCTTGATGTCCATCCACAAACTGAATTTGTCTGCATATTCATTATCCAATCCAATTCGCTCATCCTCAGACATTGGACCTCCTTTTCCTCGTTTAGTCACCTGCCAGAGACCAGTAATCCCTGCCGGAGCCAAAAATCGCTTAGAAAACTGATCAGTTGTCAATTTCTCAGCCTCGTATATAGGCAAGGGACGGTTACCCACAATAGACATATCTCCTTTGAACACATTGAACAGTTGCGGAAGCTCGTCTATGCTGCTGTTTCTCAGTAGATTACCTAATTTAGTGATCCTGGGATCATTGGCCAATTTGAAAAAGGCAGCTTCGCCTTCTTTTTTCAAAGTTTTATAAAAAATTTCGCAAACCTGTTCTCCATTTTCATTAAATAACAAGCTTTCGCAAGGCTGATCATATTTTTCACAAGTCTCGCATCTCACAAAAGCGATTTTTTCCTCTGTGTCCGATACTTCCTTCACCTCTTGTTTGCTGGCATATTGATTTAAATGGCTTAAATCTTTTAGTTTTTTGTCAGCGTCAGGCACCATGGATCTGAATTTATAAAATTCAATAATATCCCAGCCTGTTCCCACTCTTTTTGATTTGTAGAAAATAGGCCCTTTCGATTCTAACCTTATAGCTAATGCCACCAATACTAACAGCGGAGAAATTAAGATTAGAATCGTTCCCGATACTAAAATGTCAAAGATTCTTTTCCAAATTGGCGTCTTTGATTTGCTGAACGTAGAAACGGTTTCTATCTTCCCATCCAAAAAACCTCTCATCGGAGGATTATCTAAAACTTTATTTATTTCATCTATAATCGATGGTTTCTGCAGGTCTTTAGTTAGGTATAGACCGCTAATACTTTCTTTAATAGCGATCCGTCTTGACTCCATATCCAATGTGTCCGATACAACAAACATCACATAACCGTCTCTAATCGAATAGGGTTTGACTTTCCTGATGTAGTCCAGAAAGGTTTGATCTTTTAGGTTTCCAAAAAAAACTATTGCATCAAAGTCAGTTTTTAACTTAGTTGATGCGATAAAACTGAACAGTTCTTCTAAAATCAAAATAGAAAAACTCTTTTCAAGATTGCTTTTGGATAGTTTGTTTAACGCATAACCTGGTTTGATGAAAACAAGCTCCCTTAGATTCATAATTTATCAAAATTATACCTATCAAAAAAACGGTTAATTCTTACCGTTAACTCTGTTGGATTGAAAGGCTTGATTAAAAAATCGTCAGCACCTTCTCTAAAAGCTTCTATTCTTGAATTGACTCCTTCTTCACCTGAAAGTACGATTAATGGGATATTGTTCAAATAATTAAATTTTCTAACTTCTTTGATAAATTCAATCCCATTCATCTCTGGCATATTGAGGTCCAACACGACCACGTTCGGGATGTTTCCCTCCATAATCCAAGCCAAAGCCTCTTTTCCATTTTGCTTTGTGAACACATTAAAATCATTTTCCAATTTATTTTTTAATATGATTCCCATGACAGGCTGATCGTCAATCAATAGAATATTTCGTTTGTCCATTTTTTAATATTTAATTTCGCTTGCTCTATAAAAGTAGGGAAAATAAAATGTGTCAATTTTTTATAAAGGTAAATAAGATTTATATCTTTTATACTCTTAGTGTTTGTAATACTTATATATGGATTTGAAATACATATTATTATATACTTTCGGTGAATTTAGTTTTGCAATTTCTAGCAATTTTTTTCTATTGGTCGGATCCAGAATCTTGTCCGTAATTTGTTAGCTATTTAAAATTTCTTTTTCTATAATAGGCTTTAATTCATTCCAGGCAAATTCTAAATCTTTAATTGATTTAAGCAACTCTTCATCACTTAAATGATTGATGTTTTCTTCAATTTTTCTGCAAATGAGATGTATTTTGTTGAAAAACATTGTTTGAGCGCTGCCCTTAATGCCATGGACTATGGATTTAATCTCTATTTTGTCCAGTGTAGTTGTAGCAATTTTAAGTTGGTTAATCTGTCGTTCATAATCCAAAGAAGCATGCATCAATATATTAAATAGTTCCAGGTCGTGACTTATTAGAGTGAGCAGTTCTTTCTTATCGAATGCTGTTATTTCCTTCTTATCATTTATCAATTGTTCTGATTGTTTAATTGTGATCTTTTTTGAATCTGTTTGTAATAATAATTTTTCAATTAATTCAACCAATATTTCAGATTGAACTGGTTTTGTTAGAAATTCGTCCATCCCTACTTGAAGGCATTTCTCTTTTTATTCTCTCAGAGTTCCAGCTGTCAAAGCAATAATTGGGGTTCTCTTACCGAGTTGTTTTTCATATTCTCTGATCATTTTTGTAGCACTTAACCCGTCTAATTTTGGCATTTGAATGTCCATAAAAATCAGATCGATAGCGTGATTCTTGAAAGTTTTAAATGCAGTTTCTCCGTTTCTGCATTCATATACCACCGCATTTGGGAGAAGATTTAGAATTAATGTTTTGATCAAAATCATGTTCATCTCAATATCTTCTGCGACCAAAATCTGGAAGTTTTTATCCGATTTATGAAAAAGTTCATTTATCCGCTTATCGAACTCGAATCCATCAGAAACTATTTTGCTATTTATGTTGGTGAGAAAATAATAGAATTCATCCGATTTGATAGGCTTTAGAAGGCCAAAAGCGATATTAAATTTTTTATAAAATATTTTTAGTAAATCAGAGTCTGTGGAAGAATGCAATAAAATTACTTTTAGCTTGTCATGATCTAAGTTTAGATCATCTCTAATTTTCCTGATTACTTCCACACCATCCATTTCCGGCATGTGATAATCGATAATTGCCAAATCTATTTCATTATCCTCTTTAAGAATTTTTAAAGCAATCAGGGGGTTTTGTGTGCTGACAAAATCGATTTCCCATTGGTTAAAGTTTCTTTCTAAGATTTCAATATTTTTAAAATTGTCATCCAGGATCAATACCTTCTTGAGATTGAGCGCTACCCTTTCGCCTTTTTCTACATCCTGGTAAGTTACTTCAAATGAAAAGCTAAAAATTGACCCCTTTTTCACTTCACTTTTTAGCGCAATGACGCCTCCCATTTTATTGATGAGAATATTTGAAATTGCTAACCCTAAACCTGAACCACCATATTTTCGTGTTGTGGAACTGTCTGCCTGAGAAAACGAGTGAAATATTTTCAGTTGATTCTCCTTGGAAATTCCAATTCCTGTGTCTCTAACCTCAAAAGCTAAAATCCCCGTTTTATCCGTGGTTTTATCCAAAGTCACTTTAAGTTCTACTTCACCAAATTCTGTGAATTTTACAGCGTTGCTGAGTAGATTAACCAATACTTGCTTCAGTCTGACAGGATCCAAAATCATGATTTTGGGTAAATCTGGCGGAGTATTTAGAATTAATTCTATGGTTTTTTGACTGCATTGAAACTTGATGAGATCTATCGACGGATTGACAATTTCATATATGTTATATTCTATTAATTCTAGGTCAAGTTTACCCGCTTCAATTTTTGAAAAATCAAGAATATTATTAATAAGTTCTAGTAACACTTTTCCAGAAACATTCGCATTTTCTGCAAACTGTTTTTGATTAAGACTGAGCTGCGTTTTTAGTAGTAAATCTGTAAATCCTATTACCCCGTTTAATGGAGTTCGTATTTCATGGCTCATGTTGGCCAAAAACTGAGATTTGTATTTGTTAGCAATTTCTGCACGCTCTTTTTCTAAAACCAATTCCTTTTCCAAAGTAGCCCTGTTAATAAGATTTGCTAAAATCTGAGCAAACAAGACTAAAAGAGATATTTCATTTTCATGCAGATTTTTGATATTTCTAACATAATCAAATCCCACAAACCCATAAATATTCTCTTCAAAGACGATAGGGATAGCAATGATAGTTTTGATTTGCTGCGGCTTCAATACATTCTTTAATGTATCTCCATCTTGAAGCAAATCGACATTATTTATGTATAAATATTCTTTTTTTTGATGGACATTTACCCATTGAGGAATCATCTCCAAAGGAACTGCTTGGAGATGATCTTTTTCTTCGCTTATTCCATTGTCGCACCATTCAAAGGTGTTGGTGCAGATGAATTCCTCCCAATGATAATCAAAGATGTAAGCCCGGTCTGCTCCTGCAAACCCTCCAATGAGTTCTAGGGATTCGTTAATTGTGTCATTTATTTTGCTCACTTCAATATTGATGTATTGAGTAGCTATTTTCATCAAGATTTTTTGGAGAACGATTTGATTTTTCAACTCCTCCTGATTTTGTACGTCAGCGCTGATATCGCTTATATTTCCGTCCAAACGCTGCGGAAGCCCTTTTCGGTCCAGAATCAACCTAGCTTTGTTTTTGACCCATTTTATTGATCCCGATTTTACCTTTATTCGATATTCTTCTTCATAATGGCCATACTTCTCTATTGATTCGCTCATTTTTTTAATAATCCAGCTGTCTTCATCATAGATTATATCCTCCCAAAACTTAGGGTTGGAATAGAATCCCTCCAACTCATAACCGATTATTTTCACTGCAGAAGGAGTCACAAACAGGAGTTTATAGCTTGGGTAACTAACTGACCAAATCAAGTCATTTGATTCATTTAGAATACTTTCCAATTTTTGTTTAGTTTCTTCAAGCTCAAGATTTTTAGACTTAGAAGTAGTAATGTCATGAGTTACACCTATAATTTTAACTAGCTTACCATTGACATGATCAGGGTTTCCCACTGCTCGGATCCATTTTTCGTTTCCTTTTGCAGTGATGAGTTTCAATTCGACATCAAAAGGGGTGCCCTCACGCAAGAGAGTTGAAAAGGCTTTAGAGATTACTTGCCTGGATTCACCTTCTTTATAGAAATTGATTGCTGAAGCTAAGTCGGGCACATACTCTTCAGGACACTCATGGATTTGCTTAGTGATACTTGTCCAATTCAAGGTTGTTGAGATGACTTCATAAGACCAACCACCGATATTGGCCAGTCTACCGGTCTCTTCAAGCAAATTCATAATTTCTTTAAGCTTGATAGAGGAATTTTTCTTAGTGGTGACGTCAGTGACCCTACCAATGTATTTGATCAGATTTATATCCTCGTCCAGAAATGGATTGACCAATTCTCTCAGCCAACGTTCCTGACCATCTACTAGGACAGGAAACTCAATGTTATAGGCTACACCATTTTTTAATTCTTGTTTGTGTTTTTTGCAAAGAGCTTTGTAATCTTCGTGGACAAAATCTTCGATAAATTGATTTCTGTTTAAAAAATAATCCGTTTCTACTCCAATCACTTGTTTTGCATTTGGAGTTATGTACGTGTATTTGTCGTTTTGATGATCGTAAACATAAAGTGTATCTGAAAAATTTTCTGACAAAAGTTTAAACATTTTTTGAGATTCTTCGAGTGCTTTCTCTGTTTTAAGCTTCTCGGTGATGTCCCAAGCACTGATAAGATAAATTTTTTGACCGTTGGAAATTCTGATGAAAGAGGTCTGACATGCCCAATATTTTGTCTTTTGATCCTTAGATTTTAGCCTCAAATTTATGTTGATCTCGTTATCTTTCTTTAGAGTCGAAAAATAATAGTTGAGGTATGGAGAATCTTCCTCAAAAATAAAATCTTTGATATTGAAATCTGTGACTTCATCTATGGGATAATTTAGTGAAGTGGCAGCCGCTTGATTGAAATTAAGTAGCTTGCCATTTTCATTATGAATGCAGATGATGCTCTGTGAATACTCAAATATACTTTTAAAGTAGTTTTCACTTTCTATTCTATCTGTGATATCAATCATGACACCGTCAAGAATAACTGAGTTTGTTTCGGGTCTTGCACTTCCTTTATCAAGAATCCATTTTATTTCTTGGCTTTTGGTTTTAATTCTGTAAGTAGCTTCCCATTTTTTTTTGTTAGTAATAGCCTCATTAATTTGAGTTCGGAAAGTAGGGAGATCGTCTTGATGAATAAACTGACCTAAAGAATTTGATAGGTTTTGCTGTATCTCCTCTACCGAAAATCCTGTAAGATCATAGAAATAATTCGAGATAAAGACTTTTGTTAACTCCCGATCATTAAGACAAGTGTATGGTACTGATTGACTGTTGAAATTCCAATGATCAAATCTATCCTTAAATTCAATAAGCTCATGGTTCTTTTTGTGTAATTCCAGGAGGTTGACGACCTGTTTGGCTAAAGATTTCAATGCCTCTTGTTGTTGATTGCTCAGTTTCCTCTCTTCATGGTCGATGACGCATATTGTACCCACAGCGACTCCCTGAGAAGTAATCAATGGGGTCTCCAGCATAGAAGATGATGTGAGGGGAGCCTACCACCAGAGGGTTGTCTGCAAATCGTTCATCGGTTGTGGCATTTTGGACCTCCATTACTTGATTAGGTTCCAATATGGCACGAGCACAAAAGGAATAGTCTCTAGGAGTTTCTGATATGTCTATCCCAATCTTTGATTTGAACCATTGTCTTTCCTTATCTACTAAACTGATCATTGCAACAGGAGTATTGCAAATCTGTGATGCCATTTTGGTTAAAAAGTCAAAATCTTCCTCCGAAAAAGTATCCAATATTTGGAAGGAATTTAAAATATCCAATCGTTTCTCTTCGTTTGGGAGAAGGCTATATTTTACCATTAAAATAAATTATTTAAGCTCCTTTTTGGGAGCTAGCAAAATTTTAGGTTAGACTTATTGTCAGTAGATCTTGTTAGTTTAAAGCTGGAGGATTATTTTTTTTTAGAAAATCAAAATCTTCAAGGCTTACAGGATTTGCACCTGTTTAAATTAACTACGGGGAGAATGTAGGCATTCGGTTGATAAACATCACACATTTTGGAATTTAATTTTATAGGATTATCCACATCTTATAGTAATCCGATAAGTATGTCGGATTAGGGCCATCTGCAATCTTTTGTGGGAGGAAGCATTGAAAAAATAAAGGGATTTAATAACTTTTGGCCTTTAAAAGTGGGTAGAGAATAACTTTACCTGATAAATTATGACTATCCGCAATGTTGGCACTGGTCTCCTTGTATATGGATTGAAGGTATGAAGGCTGAAATCCCCAGCCCATGTTAGTCAGGCATCACAGAAGATCGAAGTTGCCTAAATTTCACACTTTAATGCCTCTATAATGCATATCCAGAATTTGAAAAAAGCTGTGGCAAGTAAAGGCACTTAGTTTCGCAGGATAAGTAGGTCGAAACAGCTACCTTAGATACAAGAGGAAGTGTGAACAGTCGAAAAGTCGAGGAGGTTTTCGATAGCTTTTTACTACATTTCGTTGAAAGAAGATAAATTGAGTTGGATAGAAATGGTGTAAAAAAGAGTTTCCCGTAAGGAAACTCTTAATGTGTTCATCTTAATGAAATTAAGTGCTGGATTTCTTAAATTCATCTACTGCACCTTTAATTGAGTCCGCTCCCTCTATAATTTCGAAGTAGGAGTTGGGTGCTACCTCAGATCCCAACACATAAATAATGGTCTTAGCGACGTCTTCACGGGAAATCTTCCCACGTTTACCTAGACTAGGAGCTGCCTCTATTTTTCCAGTTCCTTTATCATCGGTAAGTCCACCTGGTCTTACGATAGTATAGTGCAAGCCACTTTCCATCAAATGAGTATCAGCTTTCTGTTTGGCGACTAGGTATGGATAAAGTTGAGAATCCTTGAAATCTTCAGGGTCTCCAGTGCCCATTGAGCTGAGCATCACGAATTTTTTCACGTGATGCTTTTTGGCAAAATCTACACTTTTCTTTGCTCCATCTTTATCTACGGCTTCGGTCTTTTCGGGTCCTGTGGAGCCACCGGAACCTGCTGCAAAAATCACTCGATCTATGTTGTCAAATGCGTTTTCGAAATCTTTTTCCAAGTCCCCAACCACCGTTTCTATTCCTTTTTCCTTGAAACGTTTCTGCTGATCTTCGTCGCGGATCATAGCGATTGGATAATACTCAGAACTTACCTTCAGTTGATCACAAATGATTCTACCAGTGCTTCCATTAGCACCGATCACTAAAATATGTTGTTTATTAGTATTCATGAGTTTTATTTTTTTTTGCTTAAAAAAGTCCAATAAACCAGCCAATTGAGCTTATTCTCGTCGAGAAATACCGAATGAGTCAATTGTAAGCTAGAGGACTAGGCTAATCCACAGTTCAAAATTCGAAGTAAATTTCTCAGTGTTGGTTCGACTTAATGTGTGGAATTTATAATTTAATCATTCACTGAAAAATGGTTTTGAGATTTGAGATTTGTGATAACTGCCGATTGCAAGGAAATAGAATCACTTAGTCGATGATGTTAACCGACTAACGATAATCCCTGATTGAGATTTGTTACCTGCCAAATACTCGCTGATAGGCTTTTCGGAAATTTCAACCAGCATATTTTTGGAGCTTGCGTGAAGTAGATGGATTCTTCCGTTTTTCTTTATAGCAAATCCGGTATGGACAATATCTAGATTGGACATGCTTGTGGTAATGGCAATAATGTCCCCAGATTGAATATTCTTTTCCAAACTTTTGATTTCAGCTTTTGGGATGTAGAAATAGCTTCTCTCTTTGATAGCAGCCTCTGTAGTTTTGATTTCAGCGAGGTTTGCGTGATCAGCTAGTTGTGCATAGAACTTGGGGTTCTCCGACATGAAGGAGGGCGGGTTTGGATAGGGAATTCCGCCAATTTCTTGAGTGACATCAGTCGTAATTCCTTTTTCCTCATTTTCGTAAATCCAATCAGAAAAATAGTGAAGACGAGAAGGGTAGCCAGTATTTATGCCATCTCTGTAGCGTAGATTTTCCAGTTCAGTCTCAAATGCCTCAAATGTAAACGTATCATTTTCTGAAAGTCTAACCAAAGAAGTCACCGTTTCTACAAAGGTGGTGCAGTCCAAACCCTGCAGGTTGATGACAAGTTTCTCTTCGCCGGGAAGTTCCAGCGTTTTTTCGACGTAGGGAGTTTTCAGAAACTTCTTTCCGATTGCTATCACCAACTCATTTGGAGAATGTTCATTCAAATCCTCCTGCGAAAGTTGGCTCAGCAATTCTTCCAGCTTTTGTCTGCTTTCTAAGGTGCAGGTGGTTTGGGAGAAGGAGTAGAGCGGGAGGAGAAGGAGGAGAAGTAGAGTATAGAGTTTCAAAGTACTGGTTTTTATTAGAGTTGAAATTTAGGATGAATTTCGGGAATGGAGTTGTGGGAAACTAAGAAAAAAGAAAAATCCATTTTGAAAGGTTGGTATTGGAAATCCGTAGGGATCTGTACAAATACAATACGCCACTTCCACTCTAGTTTTCAATTTTATAAATTAATTATAGGAATACCTGCCAGCCGTATCATGAGTGCCGTCATTGAATTCCCTGAATAGAAAGTTCAAAGTTTGAGTCTACTCCGAAAAGTATTTGGTACAAATATCGACATTAAAACAATAAAAAAGAATATGAAATCTGTCACGCTAAAGAGTGATTTTAATGACTGTAAATTACTATATTACAAGTAGTTAACTAATAAAAAATGTTTAAAAAGACCTCAAATAAAACCCAGTTAGGGGTGTTCAGCAGTCCGAATTCCTTTCTTACAGATAGGTCAGAGCGATTCTACTTTCAGAACGATTCCTGGCATAACTTTATTACAGGCTTCAGGTCACTTTCAGGGTGGAGGAGTCGTTATTTGAGCCCTTGTATTCCAGGCAGACCTTCAGTCCCAATTCCTTCATTAGGGTGATGGTGGCCATGATGGCCATGATGATCTCCAAGGAAGCTAACCGGTGGAGCGATTCCCAGCTTTTTGAGCAGTGTAGATTTAATCTGTTGGTGCGTAGCCCCTTAGGTCTGGTAAACATGGACGATCTGTTGCCCTCAGAGTCTACCTATTACTTGTTGCGCAAGCGTATAGTGGATCATGAACGGAGAGGGGAATCCCAATTTGTTGGAAGAGACATTCGCCCTTGTCACCACAGGTCAGGCAAAAGAGTTT
>Ga0314772_1000301_pt1 | contig 27647 bp, 25 predicted proteins | sample MetaGCBIW2018_FD_204520 | JGI IMG/M metagenome (GOLD analysis project Ga0314772, IMG submission 204520) | Cryopeg brine microbial communities from Beaufort Sea near Barrow, Alaska, United States - CBIW 2018 | ecosystem: Environmental > Aquatic > Marine > Coastal | place: USA: Alaska | collected... | reverse complement strand
GGGGTTGACGGTTTCCGGTTAGACGCCGTCCCGTACCTCTACGAGGAGGAGGGCACCAACGGTGAGAACCTGGCACGGACGCATCAGTTCCTGAAGAAGGTGCGCACGTATGTCGATGAGAACTACCCCGGCCGCGTGCTGCTTGCGGAGGCGAATCAGTGGCCGGCGGACGTCGTGGACTACTTTGGTGACCCCGCGGTCGGGGGCGACGAGTGCCACATGTGTTTCCACTTCCCGGTGATGCCGCGCATCTTCATGGCAGTTCGGCGCGAGTCGCGGTACCCCATCAGCGAGATCCTGGACCAGACACCGGCGATTCCCGAACACTGCCAGTGGGGCATATTCCTGCGCAATCACGATGAGCTCACACTCGAGATGGTGACCGACGAGGACCGCGACTACATGTGGAACGAGTACGCCACCGACCCGCGCATGAAGGCCAACATCGGCATCAGGCGGCGGCTCGCGCCGCTACTCGACAACGACACGAACCAGATGGAGCTTTTCTCCGCTCTGCTCTTGAGCTTGCCAGGATCACCCGTGCTTTACTACGGCGACGAGATTGGGATGGGGGACAACATCTGGCTCGGGGACCGGGACGGCGTGAGGACGCCGATGCAGTGGACGCCGGACCGCAACGCAGGCTTTTCGCAGGCGAACCCGGGCAAGTTATCGCTTCCGGTAGTGATGGACCCAGTGTTCGGCTTCCAGGCGATTAACGTGGAAGCGCAACAGGCGAGTAACTCGTCACTACTGCACTGGACGCGACGGATGATTCATGTGCGACGCCAACACTCCGCTTTTGGCCGCGGCACATTCTTTGACCTGGGCGGATCCAATCCGTCGGTATTTTCGTATCTACGGGAGGACGGCGACGACGTCATGGTGTGCGTCAACAATCTGTCCCGTTTCCCGCAACCCGTCGAACTGGATTTGCACCAGTTCAGCGGCTCTCATCCGGTAGAGATGCTCGGGGGTGTGGAGTTCCCAGCGGTGGGGGAACTCCCGTACCTGCTAACCCTCGCCGGGTACGGATTTTACTGGTTCCGGATTGCCCGGCCGGCTCCGACGGAAGGAACGGTCTGATGAATGACTGGGTTGGACGTCCCGAGCTGAAAGCCTACTTGGCGCGTCAGCGCTGGTTTGGTGAAAGCGAGTCAGAGATCGCGATCACCGAAGTCCGCGCATTAAAATGGCTAAGCGATCCAGCCGACGGGCTGGGCGTGCGCTTCGAACTAGTCGTCGCGGGTTCGATGTACAACGTTCCGCTCTCCTACCGGCGCCAGCCTCGTGAAGAACTCGCCTACGGATTCATCGGTACTTCACCGGTGAACGGGGAAGTGTTTTACGTGTACGACGCCTTGCACGACCAGGAGGCTCGAGGGATCCTTGTGCAGGGTTTCGTTGATGGCGTGAGCCCGGACGACACCGTTTACTCGCGCCTCGAGGGGTTCGCTCTCGATAAGGATGCCGACAGCGTGTTGCTGTCCGCGGAACAGAGCAACACCTCCGTGATCGTGGGCGATAGCCTCATTAAGTTTTTCCGGAAACTCGGTTCCGGGCGTAATCCTGACATTGAGATTCAGGCGGCACTCACCCTGCTCGGGTCGGACCAGATTTCCCCGCTCCTTGGCTGGATCAGCAGCGGCGACATTGACCTCGCGATGATAGGGATGTTCCAACGATCCGCGACCGATGGCTGGGACTCTGCGCTTGCGAGTGTCCGAGCGTTGCAGGACGACGCGGTGCGCGCTCGAGATGCCGGTGGTGACTTCGCTGGCGAGTGTGAGCGCCTCGGGTCGACGCTAGCGACGGTGCACCAGCAGATGCGCGAGACCCTGCCCACCTCGACCTGGGGACCCGAAGAAGTCGTCACGTTGGTGGGTCGGTTGAACGCGCGCCTTGACGCGGCGCTCGCCATGCACGACACCGTCGCCACCTATGTGGACCGTGCGCGAGCGGCCTATGCCGCAGTCGACTCCGGCGCGCCAATTCCCGTGCAGCGAGTGCACGGAGACTTTCACCTCGGCCAGACCCTCCGCACTACCGCTGGGTGGAAGATCATCGACTTCGAGGGTGAGCCCGCGCAGGCGCTCAAGGATCGCGTACACCTCGACTCCGTCGCTCGTGATCTGGCCGGTATGTTGCGATCACTGGACTACGCCGCGCACTCCGTCGCGATCGCATTGGGCGTGGAGGACAACGAGTACATCGACGACTGGGTGCGGCGAAACCGGACTGCCTTCTTGCGTGGCTATGGGTACGAGGCCACGGAATCGGCGGTCACCCTTTTGCGGGCGTACGAGATCGACAAGGCTCTTTATGAGGTGGTCTACGAGTCTCAGTACCGCCCGGACTGGGTGCATATTCCGTTGCGTGCGCTGCACCGGTTGCTCTAGAACTCGTCAGAAGTCTGTACGCGGCTCTAGCCGGGCTCGCCGTTCTCCGCAACTGTCACAATCCGGTTGACCATGCCGCTGAAGATTAGGCCATGGAACGGCAGCATCGACAGCCAGTACAGTCGTCCTGTGAGCCCTCTGGGAATGAAGACGGCGCGTTGGCGGTATTCCGAACCTTCTTCTGTGGGATCAACGCTAAGTTCAAGCCACGCGTTGCCGGGCACACGCATCTCTGCGCGTAGCCGCAACAGGCGCCCCGGCTCGACCAATTCAACGCGCCACACGTCGATAGCGTCGCCCACAGTTAGCCGCCTATAGCCTCGGCGCCCTCGCTTCGAGCCGACTCCACCGGCGAGGCGATCAATCAAACCACGCGAGGCCCACAGCACCGAAGCCGAATACCATCCCGTGGCGCCACCGATCTGCGAAATGACCTTCCACACTGCCTCGGTGTCCGCGGTGGTCGCCCGGGTGCGTTCGTCCTTGAAGACAGTCCTGCCCGCCCACTCGGGGTCACTCGGCATAGGGTCGCTGGGCGCATCGGTGACCCGCGCATCGACCCAACTGGTCTCCACTTGGTCGATCTCTATGCGGCCCAGAGCCAGGCGAACCGCGACCCGATACCTGGTGAGTCCCTCGGGGGGCGGCGGCACCAGGTGGTCAATCGCATCGTTCTTGACTACGCAGGAATGCATTAAGGACTCCACCAGTGGCCGTGCAATTTGACGCGGTACGGGGGTGACGAGTCCTACCCAGTGCGACGCGAGAGCTGGTGTCAATAAGGGCAGGGCTGCAATATGACGCTGTGGGAGACCCGCCTCGAGCGCATAGCCATTCATCATCTTGGAGTAGCGGAACACGTCTGGTCCGCCGATGTCGAAGCTGTTGTTGATGCCCGCTTCGGCACGTGCCGCGCCCAGCAGATAGTAGAGGACGTCGCGTACGGCGATGGGTTGGATGAAGTTGCGCACCCACTTAGGCGCTGGCATGTATGGGAGCACCTCGGTGAGGTGACGAATCATTTCGAATGAGGCAGACCCAGCCCCGATGACCACCCCAGCTTGTAGCACGATGGTCGGCGTCGCGGAGGCAAGCAGGATGTCGCCGACCTCCTTGCGCGAGGCCAGATGCGCGGAAAGCTCGACTCCGACCGGGTGGAGACCCCCGAGGTAGATGATCCGGCCCACGTGGTGGGTTGCTGCCCTCATTGCTACGTTGAGTGAGATGGCGCGATCGAGCTTGCCGTAGTCGCGCCCGCTGGTCATTGAGTGCACCAAGAAGTACACGATGTCGACGCCCTCCATCGCGCCCTCCATCACGTCGACGTCCGCGGCGTCGCCTTCCACGATTTCGACCTCTTCTGCCCAGGGAAGTGCTTCGATCCGGGCGCTAGCTCGCGTCAAAACGCGTACGCGGTAGCCTCCGGTGAGGAGTCGCGGGACAAGTCGGCCGCCGATGTAGCCGGTCGCGCCTAGCACCAGTACCAGTGGCGTTGTTCCATCTTCCGAACGCGTGGCTCGCAGCGCGTCCTCGGAACCTAAGGGGCTGCTGAGTTTGAACAGCTCAGGGGAAATTCCGTCGCTCTTGCTCACAAGTTTGCTCCTCTATCGCTGGCGTCCGCGCCGAATCACGCATCTGGGAAACGTTTTTCGTGGCACCGGCTATTCCTGCTCATGACTATTTGATGGCGGCTGAGAGGCTTCAAGCTGGTGAGGTCGCCCCCACGCCACCTTCACACTCGTCCCGAGACTCGATGAAGGCCTGCACACAACGCCGAATTTCACCTTCGGAATGCGCGGCCGAGAGTTGCACCCGGATCCGCGCCTTGCCTATCGGCACCACGGGATATGAGAAAGCGACCACGTACACCCCGTGTGCGAGCATGCGTTCGGCGACTTGCGCCGCGAGCGCGGCATCCCCAAACATGACTGGCACGATTGGGTGTTGTCCGGGTAGCAGATCAAACCCGGCATCCACCATGAGAACACGGAAGAGCGCGGCGTTGTCGACGAGCGTGCGGCGCAGCTCGCCCCCTAGCTCAATCAGGTCCAGTGCGGTGAGGGTCCCCGCGACCACGGCCGGCGCGACAGTATTGGAGAACAGGTACGGTCGGGCACGCTGGCGCAACATCGAGATGATTTCCCTGTGCCCGGCTACGTAGCCGCCCGATGCCCCCCCAAGTGCCTTACCGAATGTTCCGGTGTAGATATCAACGCGTCCCTGTACGCTCATCAGTTCCGGCGTTCCACGGCCATGCTCGCCCATGAACCCGACTGCATGCGAGTCGTCGACGAGCACCAACGCGCCGTAGCGCTCGGCCAGGTCACAGATGCCAGGCAGGGGAGCGAGGTAGCCATCCATCGAAAAGACGCCATCCGTGACAATAATGCGCTGGCGAGCGGCCGATGCCGCCTTGAGTTGTTCCTCGAGGTCCCCTAGATCGCGGTTTCGGTACCTCAGCCGGCGGGCCTTGCACAGTCGGATCCCGTCGATGAGGGACGCGTGGTTGAGTTCGTCGGAGATGATCGCGTCGTCGGGGCCAAATAGCGCCTCAAACACTCCACCGTTCGCGTCGAAGCACGACGAGAACAAGATAGTGTCCTCGGTGCCCAGAAAGTCCGACACTCTAGCCTCGAGTTCAAGGTGTAGATCTTGCGTACCGCAAATAAACCTGACGCTAGCGAGACCGAAACCCCATTCGTCTAAGCCCGACCTGGCGGCCGCGACAATGCGCGGGTCGTTCGCTAGTCCCAGATAGTTATTGGCACAGAAGTTCAGCACGTCTGTTCCGGAAGTCGACACGATGGCGGACTGCGGACTACCCAGGGGCCTCTCCTCCTTAAAGGTACCCGCCGCTCGGATCTCCTCGAGGGCAACTGACAATTGCGCCTGCATCGTTCCGTACATGGAATCTCCCTTTCGCCGCGCCGCCTGATGAAGGCGCGTGATTTACTTCGGCGTGTTAGTCCAGTCGAGCACGACTTTGCCAGCGCTGGCTGTGCGCGCGATGGCGAACCCGTGTTCCCATTCAGCCGCCGGCAAGCGGTGAGTGATCACTACGTCGAGCGCATCGCGTAGCTGAGTGCTGGTCTGCAGCATCGCGCTCATCGCATTCCAGGTCTCAAACATCTCGCGTCCGTAAATACCCGAGATGGTGAGCATGTGGGTGACGACCTTGCACCAGTCAACGTCGATGGAGCCGGAGGCCAAGCCGAGCATGGCGACGCGACCGCCGTGTGTGAGGTTGTCAATCATCTCGGGGAGGGCTGTGGGGTGGCCACTCATTTCTAAGCCAACGTCAAAGCCCTCGCGCATGCCCAACGCCACTTGAGCATCGGCAACTCGCTGTGTCGAGACGTTCACAGCGAGGTCCGCTCCCACGCGTCGAGCGAGGTCGAGACGCGCCTCCGACACATCTGTGACGACGACGAACCTCGCGCCGATATGGCGTACGACGGCGGCGGCCATCAGCCCGATGGGACCCGCGCCACAAATGAGCACATCCTCACCCACGAGCGGGAACTTCAGCGCCGTGTGTACTGCGTTGCCCAGGGGGTCAAAGATGGCGGCGAGGTCGAGGTCCAGCTCGGCGGGGTGGACCCACACGTTCGACTCGGGAAGCACGACGTATTCCGCGAACGCACCGTTCCGGTTGACGCCTAGGCTGGATGTCCGGTTGCACATGTGGCGGCGCCCCGCACGACAATTGCGACAAGTGCCGCACACAACGTGGCCTTCCCCGGAGACCACTGCGCCTACGTGAACGTCGCGCACTGCGCGGCCCACGGAAACCACCTCACCGCTAAATTCATGGCCGGGGATAAGCGGGGGAGCGACGCTCTCAGACGCCCATTGGTCCCACGACTCGATGTGCAGGTCCGTGCCACAGATCCCGGTTCGTAAGATACGAATGGTGACATCAGCGTCTCCGGCAAGGGGCTCGGGAACCTCGACAAGTTCGAGTCCGGGGCCTGATATCGCCTTCAAGAGTGCTCGCATCGCGCACCTCCTCATCGAACTCGGCAATCGTTCGGCTCTGCTGAACCTCACCAGGACAGCGGGCTGCCATACACACCACCCTACCCAGCCAAACCCTTTTGGGCGCCGACTCATCCTGCGCGTTGTGCTCGATGCTAGGGTGAGGCATCGCCGCCAGCAGAGTCGCGCAAGCCCCGCGGTAGCCGGGGGTCCTTACCAGTTAGTTCGCGCGACTCGCACCTCCAAATGGGGTGGCAAGAATACCGAGCTAACGGGGTGCAGAAATGGGATTTATCAAGGCCTTCACGGGTGCAATTGGTGGAACTTTTGCTGATCAGTGGAAAGACTTCCTTATTCCGCCTTCGGGCTTAGCGCCGACAGCCGCGATTTTTCCCGCAGTGACCCAGGGCCAAAATGCTGGTCGCGGGGCGAACGTCGCGGCTTCCGAACACATCATCACCAACGGCAGCAAGATCGTCGTTCCCGAAGGTTACGGGCTGCTCACATTCCAAGATGGCCAACTCACGGGCTTCATCGGCGAGCCGGGCGGGTTCATTTTTACCAGCGAAGACCAGAACGCGAAGTCGATATTTGCCGGCGACGGGCTCGTGAGTTCAACTGTGACGACCTCTTGGGAGCGGTTCAAATTCGGAGGCCAGCCGGCGTCCCAACAGCTCGCTTTCTACGTCAACCTCAAGGAGATTCCGAACAATAAGTTCGGCACCCAGTCTGAAATCTATTGGGACGACGCATACCTAGGCACGCAGGTGGGCGCAGTGACCCGCGGAAGCTACTCTCTCCGAATTGTCGATCCGGTACTGATGGTCAAAAACTTCATACCACTGGCGTACCTCAGCTATGACGCCAAGGTGTTCGACTTCTCCGACTTAGACAACGACGCTGCCAGCCAGCTTTTCAACGAAGTAGTCGGGTCCCTAGCAGCGGCATTCTCGTATTACACGAATGATCCAAGCAAGGGCAACCGCATCGCCAAAATCCAGGGCGACGCCATCGGATTTGCACAGTCGTTAAGTGCGGCTGTCGAAGAGGGATATCAGTGGACCACGGACCGCGGGCTGACGATCGCCAAAGTCGCGTTGCAATCTATTGAGTACGACGAGGACACCCGCGCGCTACTCAGCGACGTCAAAAAGGCGGACGCTTTGGGCGGCGCGCGCGGCAACTCATTCATGCAACAGGCGGCTGCCCGTGGATTCGAGGCGGCTGGCTCGAACGAGGGCGGCGCTGGCGGGGGTGCCGGAATGGCTTTCCTCGGCATGGGTATGAACGCCGCCGGGGGAGCGGCCGGAGGGTTCCAACAGCCCAACACTGCGCCACCGCAGCCACAGACTCCGCCCGCAGCGGCGGCCCCCGCCGCGGAGGATCCGATGGCCAAGCTCAAGCAGTTCAAAGACATGCTCGATGCCGGACTCATTACCGAGGCCGACTTTGAGGCCGCCAAGGCCAAAGTTCTCGGGTTGTAGGTAGGGGCATCGATGGAGAACCTCAACCCGACACCACCGTCCCCAGGCCCGGTAGAGCCTGCAGGCGAGCCGACGCAGGGGTTGCGCCCTCCCACCGTCGATACGGACTCAGCGATCGCTGAGAACCCGGACGGTGAGGGCGACACCCCACGTGTGGTCCAGACAGACGCGGGCGCTAAAGACGGCCTGGCAAAATGCACCCGCTGTGGCGCGACCGAGATCTCGCTCAACGTCGCGACCGGCAATCTCCGTTGCGGATTTTGTCGGTTCGAGTGGTCAGCAGATAACGCGATGGAGGCGTTCGGTCTGGGCGGCGACATCGGCAAGCTCGAGGGCGTTGTCCTGGGTTCCGGGTCGAGCGACATCATCCCCTCCACCGAAGAAGTGCTCACTTTCAAGTGCAGTGCTTGCGGGGCAGAAGTGGTGATCGACACCCACAGCAGCACCCAGGCTCGTTGTCACTGGTGCCGCAATACGTTGTCTATGAACCAGCAGGTCGCCAACGGCGCGGTCCCCGACATGATTCTTCCGTTCAAGACGTTGAAGGAGACCGCAGTCGCGAGCATCAACAAGTTCGTCCGCAAGCGACGCTTCTTCGCGCACCCGACGTTCCTGCAAGAGTTCAATGCGGAAAACGTGATGGGTGTCTACCTGCCGTACATGGTGGTGGACGTCAACGCGCATGCCACGCTGAGCGGGCAGGGAGAGCATCAAACACGTTCCTACACGGTAAAAAATGGCGACAACCAGCAGACGAAGTACGACGCCGACCTCTACAACGTGGTGCGCGAATTTGATATCCACGTGAACGATCTGACCGTGGAGTCCTCAAGCGAGCGACTCAACCAGAACAGCTCTCACAACTCGAACAACATCATCAACACTATCATGCCTTTCGACGTCGAGAATTCGGTTCGCTACGACTCGAACTACCTCGCCGGCTTCACGTCGGAGCGCAGGGACAGCAACCTCGCCGAACTTTCGCCTATCGCACACACCCAAGCGGAGGACGTCACCCGCCATCGGGTGAACGATTCGCTCAATTTCTATGACCGCGGAGTGCGCTGGACGCAGGAAGACGTGGATGTACGTGGAGAACGGTGGGTATCTGCGTACCTTCCGGTGTGGTTATACAGTTACCAGCAACGCAGATCTAACGGGAAGACCTTCCTGCATTACGTCGCCGTAAACGCGCGTACGGGGGAGACTATGGGTAGCGTCCCGATCCATCAGAGTAAACTGTTACTGGTCTCGGGTGCCGTTCAAGTGGTCGGTACCGTGATTGGGGTCGTCCTCTTGGTGTTAGGAATATGATGCTCACGCTTGCGGCGTTGGTGACTGCGAACGACCAGGTGTTGGCGTCGGGGAGTTCATCCGACGGTGACGGCGGCTTCGTTGGGCTGCTGTTCATGCTGTCCGGGTTTATCTTCTACGCGTTGATGTACTTCAGGTACCGCAACGCTAACAAGCGTCACCATCATGAGTCAGAGACCGAGGCCACTCTGCTGAATCTGCGGGAGCGTGACGACTTCGTGCAGTCGCGGAAGGGGCTGTCGAATCGGACGATGTCCGGGGCAAACAACCACGAAGTGCGGGGCGCCCGGCGAAAGTTTTTCTAAACGCACGCCACCATCCTCCGATCAAAGCAAGCGAAACCCGCGTGCCGCACGCTCGCTCGTCGTTGTGGTGATGTGCCCTTAGGCGGTGGGCTACTCGTCGTCCTCTGAAGGTATGCCGCACTGTTGCTGTATGAGCCGCTTCGTCACGGCTTGGCGAACAGCCTCCGCATCGTCGCGACCGCTGCCGGTCTGTGTGCGGCAGGTTGAGTCCGATGCCCGTTGGGGGGTCGCAGTGTTCCGAGCGTGTTCCTAGTCCGAGCCTGGGGAAGCGGGTTCGACGTGGCCGCGCTTACGAAGTGCCGCGACCGCTTCTTCGGCTGCGGTGGGGGGGATCTCGCCGGGGACGTAGGCCTCCAGCCAAACGGTGAGCGCATCCAGTTCCAGAGGCCGGCTGATCAAGTATCCTTGGACAAAATCGCATTCCATCTCTTGGAGCAACGCCAATTGCTCTTCCGTCTCCACCCCTTCAGCGACCGTTTGAAACCCTAGCGCGTGCGCCAACGCGATGGTGTAGGCGACGATCGCGGTGTCGGAGGTACTGACGCCAAGTCCTGCAACAAAGCTGCGTTCTACTTTCAGTCGATCGATGGGGAGGGCTCTGAGGTATTGGAGCGAAGAATAACCCGTACCGAAGTCGTCAAGGTCAATGCCCACTCCAAGTGCTTTGATCGCTTCCAAGTTGGGGCCAACCGTATTGAGATTGCTGAGCAGAACAGTTTCGGTCACCTCTACGATGGTCGTGGCCGGTGCACAATCGCCGTCGGACATAGCAGTTTGCAGCGTTGCGACGAACTCGTCATCGCGGAGTTGTCGGGGCGACACATTGATACTCATAGTGCGTGGCCCGCGAGAGTATTCGCCCAGTCCAGAACCAGCCTTGCACGCATTCCGCGCGACCCAGTTTCCGAGCGGAACGATCTGTCCGGTGCGTTCCGCCGTATTAATAAAGGCGTCTGGCGGGAGCAAGCCCACATTGGGGCGCTGCCACCGCACGAGCGCCTCAACTCCGGCGATCTCGTTGGAGGCAAGTTCCATGATGGGTTGGTAGTGCAGGCGTAGTTCGTCGTGCGTAATCGCGTGCCGCAGATCGTTCGCGGACTTCAATCCCATCGACGCTGTATTCTCAATCGTTTTGTCGTAGTAGACAATGCTGGAATCCTCGGCTGCTCGTGCGGAATGCAATGCATCTCTTGCCGCGAATAGCAGATCGCTACCCTCGGCGAGGGTCGGTGTCGCCAGGCCGATGTTGAGAGACAGCCATATATCGTCGTTGAGAACGGAAAAGGGTACCTCTAGTTCGCGCTCCAACATCTTGACGAACTGGTTGAGGTCGCCCATCGGATCCACCGAATCTACGAGCCAGAAAAAAACGTCTGCGCGCCAGTGCACGAAGGTCCCCGGGGTATCAAGCGTTTGTAAAAACTTGGCGAACCTGTGCAGGATGTCATCGGCGGCATCGGGCCCATACGTGCCATTGATCATCGCAAACACACCAATGTCGAACATGGCCAGACCGCGCTCGAATCCGGTCGCCGGCGGATCCGACAGTTGACGGTTGAGCCACTGCCGTCCAGGCAGGCCAGCCAGCCTCACTGGTTGTGTGTCCGGCAGGTCCGACAACGCATCGGAAATGAGATTCCGCGCGCCGACTTGGTCGCGAGAGAAGTCCGCGGTGCTAGACGCGTCGAGGTCGCGAAGGGTCAGCACTGCCCCGGTAAAGGCGCCACCTAACCTTACGGGGGCGACGATTACGCCAAGCGACAATCCGCCGCCCGCCGTCTGCCCGTAGTGAAACTCGAATCTCTGGGTGGGATTTCCCGCGAGTAGCCGGTACCAAGCTGCCCCAAATTGCTCGCTTTGGGAAGCGAACAGCACGGACTGAACAGGGGCTCCGAGCACCGCAAGCCTGGGCGCCTTAAGCAAACATTCCGCCGCCGGGTTCCACTCCACCACCAATCCATCCGCGTTGACCATGACGACTGCGTCTGGAGAGCTCTCGAGCAGCGCGCCCAGTTGGGATGCCTGGATCTGACGGTTGTGTGCGCCGTCTTCGTCGTGGGCGGCAAGTAGAGTACGGCCGTCGCGATCGATTCCGTAACGAACCCATTCGCCGACACCGCGCCTTTGCGGGTAGTCATGGTGAAGTGACACGTGAGACTTCCTCCGGTATTCGAGACGGCTCACAACTGTCAGCCAATGTTCCTTCACCTCGACTGTACGCGCGGCGTGGGAAGATCGCGATACTCGGGCGTGTCTGGTGCGCCTACAAGTCGTGACGTCGTTTGTGTGTATACATCTCGCGGTCCGCGCCGCGGACCGCTTCATCAAACGTGGAGCCGGCGGGCCAGTCCGTCACTCCGACGGAGCACCCGATCGGCAGCGCTGCCACCACCCTTGCGAGCACGAGCCGAGCGTCTTCAACGCTGGTAGCCGGCAATAACACCACAAACTCATCTCCGCCGGTTCTAGCGGGGATGTCGCGTGCTCTCAGTTGCGAGCGAAGCGTGACGCCCACCGCGCGGAGAAGCTCGTCTCCAGCATGATGACCGTCTCGGTCGTTGAAGGCCTTGAAATCGTCAAGGTCAAGCACGACGACGGATCGCGGCAATACCTGCGCGCGGCTCTGGGACAAATTTGCCACCACGAGGTCGAGTCCGGTGCGATTGAGGAGAGCGGTCAATGGATCGCGCATGACCTGTCGATTGAAGTCGCGAACGAGCGTGTTCACGAAGAAGCCGAGGGCCCAGCACAACACGATGAGGGCAGCCCACAAGACGCGCAAGGCCGGTGTGTCGTTGCTGATGAATACCACCAATGCGGAAAGCGCCGTCAAGAGGCTGAGGTGCACCAACATCTCGCGCTTCCCAAACCAGGTGGATGCGTACAGGGCTGCGAACACCAAAGTGGCTAACGGCACGGACTGCGTCAACAGGTCATTCCTCGAGGCAGCGGCCAAACAGGCGACGGCAATGTTGAGATCGACAAGCAGGAATAAGACCCACCCAGGCGTCCTGAGCCCCAGCCAGACAAGTACGAGCACGCCGGCTATGCAGTAGGCGAAACGGAAGATAGCCAGCCCCGGCGTCCCCGCGTCGTTCGTCGAAATCGCGGCGTTGAGGATGCCTGACAGCATGAGCCCCGTGATGATGAGGTACCAGGCGATCATGGACCAAAGTGGCCCGGGAAGCCCCCATACCTCGCGCCCGAGGAAGGATCCCGGTGCCACGTTCACGCGAACCGACAGAGATCTCGCCAAAGGTGATGCCATCTGTCACTTCCCACCGGTCGTCGTAGGTCCCGCATGTGCTCGCACGGGATAAGAACAGAGTACGCACTTTGCACCACGATTTCGGCGCGCCGCCACGGACCATAATGTTGCGCTGCCGCACCTTACAGACAACACGTCAATGCTTCGTGGCCCGCTCCATGTGAGATCGAGCGTGATCGATCGCTGGTCCCAGCTCGTCGAAGAGCTGATTTGGATGGCTCAGCGAACCAATCACGCCGAGCCGTTCAAGCAGTTGGAGGTGCTCGGGTCTAATTCCCTTGATCAATACGGTGATGTCACGTTTTTCGAGCGCAGTGACAAGTTCGGTGAGGGTATGTGCGCCCGTAGCATCGATCAGTTGCAGCTGAGTGCGCGCAACGCGAAGAAGGACGCCACGGCGATGCCGATGCCCACCGCGATAATGAGATCGAAGCTCACCGTGATGATCGCTGTGATCACAAATACCACAGCGTCGGACCTCGTAGACCGGAGTACCTGCTTGATGATGGAAGGGGAAACCATGCGTGCCGCTGTCACTATCAGTACTTCCCGCGAGTGCGGCTTAAGGGTATGCCGGAGACGAGGTTCGTCGCGAGATAGACCACCGCTAGCAGCGCTACCGAATGTACGATCGCCGACGCCCTCGTGCGACCCCCAGATCGCAGATTCACCGCGGTACGTGCGATGGCGCCGGTAGCCGGCATTCCGCCGAAGAAGCCCGATGCGACCGATGCGAGGCCTTGCCCGACGAGTTCGCGGTCGGCGTTGTAGGGGCCAGCATCTTCCATTGAAGCCGCGACTCTCGCAGATAGCAGCGACTCGATCGAGGCGAGTGCCGCGACGGCGAACGCCGGTCCCAGTAGCGATAGCACGGTACTGGGGCCGATCACTGGATGTGCTGGGAGGGGCAGTGAATGGGGGAGTTCTCCGATCATGTTGAGTGGCAGGCTGGCGACGATCGCGACCGCATCAAGGGGACGAGTGCTCCCGGCCAGCTCGCGTCCGTTATCGACTCAATCGCTGCTATCGCGGCGTTGGTGCTGTGCCCAGCAGCCGTCACCCCGACCGCTGCGGGTACCTGTTGGAGAAAAATGATAATCCCGATGCCGACGGTGAAACCTTCGATGACTGGCCACGGAATGTAGCTCACAGTGCGCCCCAAGCGCAGCACCCCTGCGGTCACCACGATGACGCCAGCCATGATGCTCACGACTACCACTGAACCCACGCCGTGGAGCACGACGATCGACCCGAGGGCCACGACCATCGCGCCGGTAGGGACGGACACCTGTACGTTTGAGCCGCCGAACACACCCGCAACTATCCCAGCAACAATCGCTGTGATGAGGCCCGCCTCGACTCCGGCTCCGGAACTCACTCCGAACGCCAGCGCAAGTGGAAGAGCGACGATGCCGACTGTGACGCCAGCGATCACGTCGGTGCGCCAGCTGCGCTTGAGCTCGCGGTAGTCCTGAAGGGAGGGCAGTAGCGACTTCAGCGACCGTGAGTCATCGCTTATGAAGAGGGAGAAATCGTTGGAAGCGCCTGCGCTGCAATCTCTTGCTCCTGCGAGGCTCGCAACAGTTCTGAAAGCAACTGCCGCGCGACGTGCAGCAGGTCAGCTACCTGAGGGAACGCGAGGCGGTAATACACCACGTTCGCTCGGCGATCAGAAACTACCAAGCCATAGCGACGCAGAACTGACAGGTGCTGTGACAGATGTGAGGCTTCGAGCCCGGTTTGGCCGATGAGCTGGGAAACCGGAGCTTCTGGCACCCCCGCGAGGATTTCCAGAACGCGAATTCGGTAAGGGTGTGCCAGCCCCTTAAAGAGGTTGGCTTTGATCTCGTAGAGTGGTCGATCGCTGTCGCCCATCAGCATTCGCTGCTCCCTGCTCACGTCAGATGACATCACCGGTTGAGTGACTTAATTAATCCATCATATCAGGGGCGGGGCGGTGGGTAACGTCACTCGGACCCCTTCGCCGACGAATAGCCGGATCGGCGGGACGTCGGAGTTTGCGCTACTCGCGCCCCTCGCCAAGCGGGATGAGCATCGTGCGGAACTCGCCCGGGGATTCGTGGAGGGCCCAGATGCGGTCGGCTACGTCGTCTACCCCGTTCGCCAGTTGGAGCTTGGGAATCGAGCCGGGGATCACCAGCTGCACCACGCGGATCCCCTCGTCCGCCAGCGCATCGTGAAGCATTTCTCCGTAGGCGCTCTCGGCGGGGAAGGCGAGCGACGTTCCGGCGAAGTCGGCTCGCGATTTGATGGACGTGCCGCCGTTGATGAGGATGATGCTCCCGTCCCCAGATGCCCGCATGTCCGGGAGAACCGCAGTCACCGCGTGAATGAGTCCCAGGGCGGAGAATCGCAACGCCTCCATTGCCAGCTCGGGCGTGAGGTCGAGCACGGGCTTAAGGTAAGTGCGAGACGGGAGGGGGCTGTATTGCAGGGCGGTGATGGGGCCCAGTTCTCCCGCGGCGCGCGCAAGTGCGGCGGCCAACTCGGCGGAATCTAGGACATCGGCCGCATACCCTCGCGCGTCGACCCCTGCGGTCCGTAGATCGGATGCATTCTCATCCAGCTTGGCTTGGTCGCGCGCGACGAGGGCTATGGCGAAGCCTTCACGCCCAAAGCGGCGCGCTACGGCGGCACCCAGTCCTGGTCCGGCTCCGATGATGGCAATTGTTGGCATGCTTAACTCCCTGTCGTTGCTTAAATCTTGTCCACCCCATTGTGACTGGCTCGGCGTCTATGGCGAAACGGCTCCGCTAAAGTCTTCCCATGGCAAAGCTCTATTTTCGCTACGGTGCGATGAACTCCTCAAAGACCGCACTGCTCCTGACCGCGGCTTACAACTACGAGGAGCGGGATCAGCACGCGGTCATCGTGAAGCCGGGAGTGGACACCAAGGCGGGGGAGTCTGTCTCCTCGCGCATCGGAGTCAAGCGTGCCGTGGACGTGGTTCTTGGCGCTGACGACTCACTGATTGCCGCGCTTGAGAAGCACAGCCCGCTCTCCGGCATCAATGCAGTGTTCATTGATGAGGCGCAGTTCATGACCCCGGCGCAAGTAGACGAGGCATTCGTGGTGGCTGTTCGCCACGGCGTTCCGGTGCTCTGTTACGGGCTGCGCGGCGACTTCATGACCCACTCGTTTCCGGGGTCGTTGCGCTTGCTGGAGATCTCCCATTCGATCGAAGAGCTCAAGACCATCTGCCGGTGTGGCTCCAAAGCCATCTTCAACGGTCGCGTCATCGGCGGTAAATTTGTCTCTCATGGTGCACAGGTGGCGATTGATGGTCAGGAAACTGCGTACGAGTCGTTGTGCGGTCGTTGCTATCTGGACAAGGTGGGTGCGGTGCGTGGCGCCGGAGCGCAACCCTAGATTCTGCGCCCAGTTAGTATCGCTCACGCCGAAAACGATATATCGTTGAGTATCGTTCACCAACCAAACAGGAGGTCATCATGGCTAGTTCATTCAAGGCTGCTGGTTTCGACACCAGCCACTACACCGAAGGCATGTGGAAGGCGATGGAAGACCTGCGTTCCAGTTTCGATAAGCGTGTGGGCAACCGCATGGGCACTCGCATGGGCCGCGGAGACGTGCGGGCCGCAGTGCTCGCATTGCTCGCTGAGGAGCCAATGCACGGTTACCAAATCATCCACAAGATCGCAGAGCGCACGGATGGTAGCTGGAAGCCGAGCGCGGGGTCGGTCTACCCGACGCTGCAGTTGCTTGCCGATGAGGGCCTCATCGTCGCCGAGGAGTCGAACGGCCGCAAGACCTACACGCTGACCGATGCCGGTCGCGAGGAAGTAGCGAACTCCAGCACGTCCGCACCTTGGGATACCAAGTGCGCGACGAGCGACAACGGCTTCACCGCGTTGCCCAAGGCGGGCGTGGAACTCGCGCGGGCCGCGTCCCAGGTGGGTCGCACAGGCACGCCGGCACAGGTCAAGGAAGCTGTCGCTGTGATTGACGACGCCCGCCGTCGCATTTACGCGATTCTCGCGCAGGACTGACGGGAGTGTCCTCGGACCGTCGGGGTCGTCGAGAGTCGATTCCCGGCGCTGGGAATACCCGCGCCCGATATCGCCGCATTCTGCGGTTCGCCAGCTGGAACCTGGCCGTCACGTGGTGGTTCGAAATTTTGCTACCGCGTATTGGTCTTGCGAAGGTTGCCGAGCGCTCCCGGAACGAGCGGATGCGCCGAATCGCGCAGCACTTTCACGTGCTGGCGGTTGACCTCGGCGGGCTGATGATCAAAGTGGGCCAGTACATGTCCTCCCGGCTCGACGTGTTGCCGCCGGAAATCACGGCGGAACTCGAGGGACTGCAGGACGAGGTGCCCGCGGTCCCATTCGAGCAGATTCGGGCGCTGGCCGAGGCCGAACTGGGCCTACCTCTAGAAAGGGTATTTGCATCAATCGAAGAGACGCCAGTGGCGGCCGCGTCGTTAGGTCAAGCGCATCGCGCTCGGCTGTCACCGCAGGACGTTGCTGATACTGGCCTGGACAGAGTGGTTCTCAAGGTTCAGCGGCCCGGCATCGACGCGATTGTCGCGGTAGACCTGGCCGCCCTGCGCAAGGTGGGTCAATGGCTGAGCCACGTGCGCATCGTCTCGTCCCGGGTCAACATGCCCGCTTTGGTGGAGGAGTTCGCGGCGACGAGCCTCGAGGAGATCGACTACCTCAACGAGGCCGCCAACGCGGAACGGTTCGCGGAGGACTTCGCCAAAGACGATCGGGTGTCGGTGCCGGCCATCGCGTGGGAGCGCACTACTCGCAGAGTGCTAACCCTCGAAGACGTCACCGCGATCAAAATCAACGACGTAGCGGCGCTTCGTGAGGCAGGCATCGACCCCGCGGAGGTGGCGAACGTCTTCGCCGAGGTCATGTACGACCAGCTATTCAACAACGGCTTCTTCCACGCGGACCCACACCCTGGGAACATCTTTGTCACCCCAATCGCCGATGCTCCGGACGAGCGGCCGTGGAAGGTTACGTTTATCGACTTCGGGATGATGGGGGAGATTCCTGCCAGCACTCGCGCCAGCCTTCGTAAGTTGCTGATCGCGGCCGCCACCCGGGACGGTAAGGGCCTAGTGGAGGCAGGCCGCGACATGGGGGTCTTGCTTCCCAGCGCGGACACTGTTGAACTCGAGCGGGTGCTGACACAGCTCTTCGCCCGTTTTGGGGGGATGGGCTTTGCGGAACTGCGCGACGTCGACCCACGCGAGTTCCGCGACTTCGCGGTCCAGTTCAACGACGTGGTGCGGACGATGCCCATCCAGTTACCAGACGACTTCCTGCTCGTAGGTAGGGCAATCTCGCTCACATCTGGGGTGTGCAGCGCACTTTTCCCGACCTACAACCTGTGGGACACCGTCGAGCCCTATGCGGCGCAACTTTTACGCGACGAGGGCGGTAACGTCGTCAGGGACTTTGGGAAGGAAGCCCTCGAGGTCGCTGCGATCGCGTTCGGCCTACCCAAGCGACTCGACAGTTTGGTGACACGGGTCGAGGAAGGCCGCCTGGCCATCACCACTCCCAAACTAGATCAGCGCGTTGGTCGTCTTGAGCGCACCGCGCGCCGCCTGATGTCCGCGCTACTCTTTGGCGCGCTGCTATTTTCCGGCGCCACGGTGCGCACGGACGACTTGTGGCTGGGCAACGTGCTGATGATCGCATCCGCAATTCCGCTGCTGCACACCCTATTCGCTGGACGTCGAGGCAACTGAGGCAAAGCTCGTCCGGTCCCAGATCAGCACCCCAGTGTTTTCTGACGCGCAGGGTCGGATCATCGAGTTTGGCGATCGCTGGGGCAGCGGTGAGCGTTCCCATGAGAGTGAAGGCGTGGCCTCCCACCTAGAGCGGTTCGCGCCGCTGACTTTTGTCTTGACCCGGTTCTCATCGGTTACTGAGCACGCTGGTTTGCTCCACGATTTCCCGTATCCGGTGTGTGGCTGCGAGGTATGCGACGACTCCTGGGCGCACCTGGCGGACAACAGCGAACGTGACGTGCTCGCAGTCGCCCACGGGAACTACCGTGAGCGCGTCGAGGTGAGGTGCACACCTCTTCCCTCTACTTGGGTGGGTCACGACTTTTGCTACGAGTGGGGCGCTACCACCGCTGGAGGAATGCCCACACGTGGCGTGCGTGCCGCGTGAAAATCCATCAGCTCGCGACGGCCCCCGCCGCAACAATTGTCAGTTCCACACGCACCACGATCAGGAACGTGCGCTACGTGTCCGACGAGGGGTCCAGCGCGCTCGGGGCGTCCCGGTTCCGCGAACTCAAGATGCCCACAACGGCCTCGGAAACGAAGCCGATGCCAGATCCGACGGCCCGCGGGACAACGGCTGAGGGTGGAGCGAATTCCTGAGCCGAACCGAACCAAATGAAGCTGAAAAATTCGAGGATGGCGGCTGTCACGAGCAGGTCGCGCGCATTTTCCCAATCCACGGGCAAGTCCATTCGTTGGGTTCGGACTATCGTCTTGATAAGCTCGGCGTCGGCGGGCATGCAGCGAGGGTGGGCTTCCTGGAAGTCTAAAACTGCGCCGTCGATACCGCCCTACCTGAGTAACGGGACGCCTTCCCAGTGAGTAGTCTGCGTTGGTGAGTCCCCCTCGTCAGAGTGCACGGCCGACAGCGTGCGACGATGAGCACATGAAACGCGATGTCACTGCAGCGATGACCCTGAAGGTCACGTCCACCGCCGACCTGGTCCTGTCTATCGCGTGCGCCGACGTCGAGCTGGCGGGCGGCACCGAAGAACTAGTGGTGGAACTGGACGGCAAGGCTTTGCCGATTGTGGAGCTACAGGACCGGCACGGAACGCGGCTACATCGGCTCACCGCGGGTCCAGGTGAGGTCAAGGTGCACTACGCGGCGAGCATCCCCGGTCGTGTTGAGCCGGAAGCCGCCGAGGAGGCCGACGTCATTCGCTACCTACGTCCCAGCAGATACTGCGAGTCGGACTCGCTAGGGCCCACCGCGAATGCCACCTTCGCAAATATCGAAGCCAAGGACCTGCTGCAATCAGTGGGCTCCTGGGTGGGAACCCGGCTCGCGTACGTGTCCGGCTCAAGCTTACCCACCGACGGCGCGGTCCGGACGTTGCTCGCCCGCGAGGGCGTGTGTCGCGACTTTGCGCACCTGTGCATCGGCCTGCTGCGGGCGATGAACGTCCCCGCACGGTTGACCTCGGTGTACGCGCCTGGACTCAGTCCGATGGACTTTCACGCCGTATGCGAGGCGCACGTCGACGGACGTTGGCTCGTGGTCGATCCGACCACGCTCGCGCCACGAGAGTCCATGGTGCGCATCGCGACCGGGCGCGACGCGGCGGACACCGCATTCCTGACGATACTGAGCGGACTGCTCGATCTCGAATCATTGCGTGTCATGGCCGTGGTGGACGAGTTGCCGCGGGATGACGTGCGGGCCGCCGTTCAGTTGGGCTGAGGGGGTGCACTTCAGACCCGATGCGCTCTAATGTTCGCGTTCTTACATCCACTTTTTGCGCTTGAAGATGCGGTACAACACGAATGAAAAAAGAAGCATCGAGACGAGTGCGACCGGATAGCCAAAGTCGGATTTCAGCCCCGGCATATTGACGAAGTTCATACCGTAAATCGCGGCGATGAGTGAGGGTGCGAAGAGAATAGCGGCCCAGCCAGAGATCTTTTTCATATCCTCGTTCTGGCGCTGTCCCACGAGTGTGGCGTTGACACTCAGGATCTGTGTGAGGGAGTCATACAGCTCAATCACTTCCGAGTTGACTCGCATGAGGTGATCCGTGAGGTCCGTAAAGTAAGTCTGTAGTTCTACCGACATGCCAGATTTCTCAGAACCTGTGGCGAGCGCGGTGACCACGCCGTTGAGTGACGCACAAGCCTGCTTGAGGTCGATCACCTCTTGGCTGAGCCGATAGATGCGTTCTGTTGCGGCGGCGTCACCGCTGAACACCTGCCGCTCGATCTGGTCCTTGTCGATGTCCAGGCCCTCCAGCACGGGGATAAAACCATCGACGATGTCGTCCAGCAGTTTGTACGCGACAGACTCAGGGCCAAGGCGGAGCATGTCATTGTTCGACATGAGGTTGCCGGCCAACCCGAGGCGGGCGACATCCGCCTCAGAGTCGAGGTCGCTGACGTCGGTGCCGTCAATCCACCGACCGTCCTGGCAGAGGACTACCACCGAGTCGGGCCTCAGCAAGATGTGGAACTCGGCGAACTCGACTCGTTCGTACTTGTCCACGTACCAGGCGGATCGCGCGACGATGAATAGCACGTCGCGGTGGCGCTCAATCTTTGGTCGTTGACTGCCCTTGACGAGGTCCTCAATGAGGAGGGGGTGAAGGTCCCACGCTGCCGTCAGTTCGTCGATGATCGCCGGAGTGGGACCCGCGTACAGCAGCATGCTCATGGAGTCCGGTGTGCTTAGAGCGAAGTCGAGGGCATCCTGAATGGTCGCTCCATCGGGGGCTCTTGCCGGGACCCCATCGGAGACGTAACGGGCAATACGACTGCTGGCTACGGTGGTGTCACGGTGAGAGGTGACGCGAGAGGGGTCCGAGCGCCGGGCACCTAGATGAGGCCGGTACAGTTTCCGTCGCAGTGATGCCATGTTGTGCCCTCCGGCCAGTTGACCACCGGGGGCCAGCCTTTGCAATGCGCCGCCAGTTGGTGCGAGTTCGCCTCGCGCCGCACCCTTCGCTGAGGGAGCGCAGCCATCAGAATACCCCGTTTGGGTTCTGTGATTTTGACGAGAGTTCTTGCAGCGCATCCCAGTGCTCGACGATTTTTCCATCGTCGTCCAACCTGAAAATATCGATGCCCGCGTACTCGAGGTTGCCCGGCCACGTCTGGTGGCAATGCAAAATCACGTGGTCGCCGTCAGCAAACGTGCGCTTCACGGTGACGTGCTTGCCGGGGTACTCGGCAGCCATGCGGTCAAAATAGGCCACGAAGCCATCCTTGCCATCCGCAACGTGCGGGTTGTGCTGGGTGTATGTTTCCCCCGCGTACATTTTGACGGCGTCGGCGGCACGTGCCTGATTGAACATCATGTCGTAGAACGCGACGACGTTGGCCTTGTTGCGGTCTTGATCAGTGTGAGACACGCGGAACTCCTTTGTTGGTGCCTCCTTCAACCGGCTTGCCGCGCTACTCATTCCCCCCAAGGGGTAACGTTTGCCGCCTCTCGGTGGATTAAGAGGAGGGGCGTAAACTGGCGGCCGCGTCCTTGAGTGACGAGATCACCACGCGGATAGCGGGGTCGGCTAGCGATGATTCGCGCATAGCGGTGAACACGGTGCGCGCGGGGGACTGCGGTAGCGGGTGCAGCGCCAGTCCGCCCTCGGCATCGGCCCGCATTAAGTCGGGGACGAGAGCGACGGCCTCGCCAGCACTGACGAGCGCGATATGCGCCTGGAGGTCCGCGGTCTCGAACCGCACGTCGGGCTCGAATCCCGTGACCCGGCACAGCTGCTCTGCGAAGTGTCGTGAGGCGGTGCCGCGAGGTTCCATCACCCACGGCACCTGTGCGCATGAGCGCATCGAGGTGCCTGCATGAGCCAGGGGAGTGGCGAGCCGGATGTCATCGGCTACTAACGTGTCCCTGACCAGGCCCGAATAATGTGGCGCCGAATGATGCGGGTACTCCTCCGCCACTACCAGGTCGAACTCGCGCGCCCAGGTGTCCTCCAACGCCTGCGCGGGTTCGCTCTGCGTGACTTGCACCCGCAACTCGGGGGCGGCGCGCCGGACGTAGCGCAACGCGAGGGGGAGCAGCGACAGCGCCGCCGACTGAAATACTGCGAGCCGGACGGTGCCGGAAATATTTGCGGTCACCCCGCGCACGGCTGACTGGGCGCGCTCGAGCGCAGCCAACACCTCGTCGGCCGATGCTGCCAGGCTCACCCCGGCGGGGGTCAGCACGAGCCGGCGGCCTACGCGGCGGGTGAGGCTAGCACCCGCGGATCGTTCGAGCGCCGCAAGCTGCTGCGACACGGCGGACGCTGTGTAACCGAGGGCGTCCGCGGTCGCCGAGATGGTTCCTCGCAACGCAAATTCACGCAGGGTGCGAAGTTGATTGGCGTCGAGCATCCCATAGTTAAGCACATCTAAAGGAACACGTGCAGTAACCGTAACTAGTGCTGTGGGTAGTCGTCGTGGAAACTGTACCCATGACTAGTCCTCAAGCGAAGCCGATGACGCCTTCCGCCAGTACTGCGGTCCCCGCCCCTACGCGTTCAAATCCAGCCATCCCCACCGACACTGTCGACGCGGTCGTGGCGCAGGTGCACACGTGGCTCGATGCCGCTCACGCACGCCGCCAACGCCCCGCCGCCAAACTTATGGCAAGGGCGCTCGCCACCCCCGGTGGCTTACGTTATCTCACCGAGGTGGTGGACGGAGTAGTGCGCCCGGAGGACCTGCGCGTGGCTGCCAGAGAGCTGGTGCGGGCAAGCAAAACTGCGGACCAGCACCTGCCGGGTGGCATGGCCTTCCTCACCAGGCTGGGAGGCGTTGCAGCGCGGGTTGCGCCCACCCTCACCGTACGCATCGCACGTAGGTTCATCAGGGCGCTCGTGGGCCACCTCATAGTGGACGCGCGGCCCAAGAAGCTCTCGCCAAACCTCAAGCGCCTGCGCGCGAACGGAATGCAGCTCAACGTCAACCTGCTCGGCGAGGCGGTGCTCGGCAGGCAAGAGGCACAACGCCGAGTAGCGGCAACCCGTGCACTCATCGAGAACCCGGACGTCGACTACGTGTCAATCAAGGTCTCGGCGGCTATCGCACCTCACTCGGCGTGGGCCACTGACGAGGCCGTCAATCCCATTGTCGAAACGCTCACCCCGTTGTACGAGGCGGCGATGTCCCACGACAACACGTTCGTGAACCTCGACATGGAGGAATACCGAGACCTCGAACTCACGGTCGCCGTCTTTGAGAAACTGATGAGGCGACCCGATTTCATGAGCCTTAGCGCCGGAATCGTGATCCAAGCCTATCTACCGGAATCGAGTGCAGCTCTCGAGCGCGTTCAGCATCTGGCTGACCAACGCGTGGCCAGCGGGGGAGCACCGCTCAGAGTGCGCATAGTCAAGGGAGCCAACCTCTCGATGGAGAGAGTCGAGTCGGAGCTACGCGACTGGCCGCTGGCGACGTGGGGTAGCAAGTCGGACTCCGACGCGCAGTACAAGCGCCTGCTCGACCTCGCGCTTACTCCCGAGCGCACCCGCACTCTCAAGGTGGGTGTGGCGGGGCACAACTTGTTCGACATTGCCCTCGCATGGGATCGTGCCACCGACCGCGGCGTGATGGATGACGTCCAGTTCGAGATGCTGCTTGGAATGGGAGAGCACGTCGCCCAGGCCGTGGGCGCGGATGTGGGCACGCTCCGGCTGTACACGCCCGTCGTCGATCCGCGTGACTTTGACGTGGCGTTGGCGTACCTGGTGCGCCGCCTGGAGGAGGTGGCGAATCCCCAGAACTTCCTGTCGCGGCTAGCGACACTCAACACCAGTAAGGAGCACTTCGCGCGGGAGGAGCACTCATTCCGAGCCTCCTACGCAGCGTCGCTCGAGCCTCAGCCTGTCGAGACGTACCGCGACACGGACCCGATGCCGCTCTCGCTCACGTCCTTTGTCAACACCCCCGACCAGGACCCCGCCCGACCGTCGATTCGTGCGGCCGGGAGGAAGACCTTGCTCGCCGCCACCACGTCTCGCGCCGGCGAGTTCGCTCTGTCGACCCGGCATCACGAAGCTCCCGAGCCGCTCGACGCGGCTATCACTGCCGCGCGCGCGGCCGGGCTGCGCTGGGGCAAGGTGACTGCCGCTGATCGCGCCGACGTGCTCGAACGTATCGCCGACGAGCTCGAATCGCGCCGCCATCTACTCATGGAGGTGATGGCGTCGGAGGCCGGTAAGACCCTCGACCAGTCCGACCCCGAGGTGTCTGAGGCCATCGACTTTGCACGCTACTACGCCGCACGAGCGCGCGAGCTCGACTGCATGGAGGGCGTCGTGGCTCGTCCGCGTGCGCTGACACTGGTGACCCCGCCGTGGAACTTTCCCGTGGCGATTCCGGCGGGTTCGGTACTCGCGTCACTCGCCGCCGGATCGGCCGTCATCCTCAAGCCGGCGCGCGAGTCGCGACGTTGTGGCGCGGTGCTTGCCGAGGCCATGTGGGCCGCGGGCGTGCCACAGGACCTGCTCACTTTGATGACAATCAACACTCGCACGGTGGGCGACAACCTACTGACCGACAAGCGTATTGACCAAGTCATTCTCACCGGAGGGTTCGAGACCGCCGAGATGTTCCTCGACAAGCGTCCGGATATGCGCCTCCACGCGGAAACCTCGGGTAAGAACGTGTTCATCGTGACGCCCAGCGCTGACCTAGACCTAGCAGTCAAGGACCTAGTCGTCTCCGCATTTGGGCACGCTGGCCAAAAGTGTTCGGCTGCCTCGGTCGCCATCCTGGTGGGCTCCGTCGCCACATCACGACGATTCCACACCCAGTTGCTTGACGCGGTGAACTCGCTCCACGTGGCGCGCGCGACCGATATTACGGCGCAGATGGGGCCGGTCATCAGCGAACCAGAGGACAAGCTGCTGCGCGGACTCACGGAACTCGACGGCGAAGAGCAGTGGTGGGTGGAGCCACGTCGGCTTGCCGATGCGCTGTGGACACCAGGCGTGCGCGGCTGGGTGGAACCTGGTTCGTTCATGCACACCGTTGAGTGCTTTGGTCCCGTATTGGGCATGATGCGCGCGGATACCCTCGACGACGCGATCGCACTGGTAAATCGAATCGACTACGGGCTGACGTCAGGGCTACACACCCTCGAGGAGGCGGAGATTCGGCGTTGGATGGAGGGCATCCACGCGGGTAACCTTTACGTCAATCGCAGCACCACGGGCGCCATTGTTCAGCGCCAGCCCTTTGGCGGGTGGAAGCGTTCCGTCGTGGGACCCACTGTCAAGGCCGGTGGTCCGCACTACGTGCAGACACTGACGGGTTGGGAGGCGATCGAGCCGCGTGAAGTGGACCATAACCCGGTGCCAAACACCGTGGCGCCGCTGGTTGACCTCGCGGGGCAAGCGTGGGTGCGCCGGGGCGCGCAGTTAGACGCCGTGGCGTGGGCCGAGCGATTCGGCATTGGTCACGATCCGACGGGTCTTTTCAGCGAACGCAACGTCCTACGCTACCGTCCCGCGCCCACCGTGATCCGTTGGGACGGCGCAGACGTCGACCAATTCGCGCGCGTAGCGGCAGCGGCGGTTGCGGCGCACGTCTCCACCGAGGTGTCGAGCCAAAACGCGCTGCCCGAAGCCGTGTTGGTGGCGCTGTCCGCGGTCGGAATTCCTGCGGTCGTGGAAGACGCATCGAGTCTGGCTGAGCGCGTGGCCGCTGTACCGGGAGGTCGGGTAAGGTCCGTCGGGGCAGTCGAGGCCGAGCTGCGTGGCCGCCCGGATGTCGCGGTGTTCGACACGCAGGTGAGCGCGAACGCCGAGCTCGAGATGATCCCATTCTTGCGCGAGCAGGCTATCTCCATGACGGCCCATCGCTACGGGACGCCATTTGCGCCAGCCGAGACCATTGGCGACGAACTGGTGTCTCGATACTAGCGTCCACAGTCATGCGGAGGTCCGTGGTCCGTGGTCTGTGTCTGACGCGTGCGACGCCGCGGGCCCGCAAAGCCGCTCGATCAAGGACAATGTCACGTGTGAAGGATTCCGCCAGCCGTCACATACTTACGCAATGGAGGCCGTCTCGTGTCCCTAGTCGACCCGCCTGTTGCTGAAAAGCATGCCCTGTGGGAGGACGCATTAGCGATTCCGAGCGGGGCCTTCTTGATGTCCTTTGGCCTGTCCCTGCTGGCTCAGATAGGCGGCGTATCGGGCGGCATAGCGGGTGTCGCAATTCTCGGAAGCTATTGGACTGACTGGTCGTTTGGGCTGTTGTTCCTCTTGTTTAACGTGCCATTCTTCGCCCTTTCCATCATCCGCATGGGTTGGAAATTCACCGTGAAGACCGTCATCACGGTCACCCTCATCTCAGTATTTTCCTGGGTTCATGCACACTTCCTTGACGTCAGTACGATCGACCCGCTGTACGCCGGGCTCTTCGCGGGGCTCACCGTCGGCGTGGGCATGATCATGATCTTCCGCCACGGTGGTTCCGCCGGCGGGTTCGGCATTCTGGCGGCGTATCTTCAAGCCAGGCGCGGCATTCGTGCGGGTTACACACAGGGCGCCTTCGATGTAGTTGTGGTCATTGCCGCGCTGGCCACAGTGTCGCCGTACATACTCTTCTGCTCGGTCGTGGGCGCCGTGCTGCTCAATCTAATTTTGGCGATTAATCATCGACCGGGCCGGTATTACGGGTAACACATTCCTACCGGGTGGTAAGTAATGTAACGTAGGCCTGGCGCCTTACGCGGCACGCTCCATTTTGCGCCCCGTCCTTCCCTGCGCTATGTCTTTCCCTGTGCTCTGTCCGTCAATTTCCCTAGGTGAGAGCGGTGCCGTATGTCCACTCTTAACCCCACCCGCACGCGGCTTGCGCTGTTTGCCCTCGCGCTGGGTGGCTTTGGAATTGGGACCACCGAATTCGTCGCGATGGGTCTCCTCCCGAATATTGCGGACGACCTCTTGCCGGGGCTCGCCGCTACGAATCCCGATGCTGCTATAGCCCAGGCGGGCGCAGTCATTTCGGCATACGCGTTGGGCGTGGTGGTGGGTGCACCCACTATCGCTGCCCTCGCCGCCCGTTTCCCGCGCAAAACCCTGCTGACAGTGTTGGCGATCGCCTTCACGGTCGGCACCGTGGCATCGGCTTTGGCCCCTACGTTCCAGACGGTGCTGGCGGCGC